>JACCDN011160422.1_pt1 | contig 74076 bp, 72 predicted proteins | sample 7441691 | NCBI WGS metagenome assembly JACCDN01 (sample SAMN15323439, study PRJNA562643) | freshwater metagenome | isolation source: river surface water | place: USA:Blue River Watershed | collected 2017-08-16
ATGTGGTGTTTAGATCCAAATTGTATCAAATGGTTAGACCTTTTTCATTTCCTTTTCATGTATTAATATACCTAAAATTTAAGCTCAATCAATACATTATCTATTTCTAGCCATCGAACTCGCGTTATGAAATTCTGGGCATATTCATAGGTATGAAAGCCTATTAAATCAGCTCCTAACATTCCCTTTAGAATATCCTTGCGGCATTTATTTGGTAAAAATTGAAAAGTGTCAAAGGAGGGAAATGGGATATGTAAAAATAACCCGACGGCTATTTCAGGATGCATGGATTTGAGGTGCCAAGCTAAAAGTAAAAAATGGTAATCATGAATCCAGATAATGTCTCCTGGCTTGATTAATTGACTGATTACTGACGCATATTCTTTATTTACTTGCTGGTAAATTTGCCAATCTTCTTCATTATAATCATAATAAGCCGTTAGATTAAGGAATGTTGGCCAGATAGTATTGTTACAAAAACCGGTATAAAATTTTTGCATTAGGCCATTGTCAAGGACTATTGGCTTACAGCTCATTTTCACTAGCTGTGCTTGTACTTTCGCGGTACATAAGACTTCATCAGCTATATTTAAGCCAGGTGACCCTAGCCATAGATATTCATTGTTTGAAGCACTTATATAGTTTTGCAAAAATGCATTTAAACCTGTTGCCACGCCACCGATACTTGGTAAAACTAACCCATCTGGGGTAATAGTTATTGGTAAGCGATTCGAAATGATAATAAGGCGCATTATGCTTCCTTTCTCAATAATGTTAGTCATGTGGAAGCTAATACTATAATTCATTACTGGAAAAATGAATTTGTATAAACTTACGGCATAGGGTTTAGTCGTCAAAGCTATGGTTGTTATTTTCTTAAGGATGGGCAAAAATGGTAAAATGTCAGCAACGAGAAAGCGCAAAGGAGAATCAAAAAATGCAGATAACGGAAAATGGCCAATTGCATATACGTGAGGTTAAGCAAGAAGATAGAGGTAAATTAATTGATTTAATGAGTCAGTTAGGATATGAAATTGATCCTAACGATATGGCAGAAAATATTGAAACTTATCTTAGAAATCCCGACTATGCTGCATTTTGTGCCTTGATAGGCGATGAGATTGTAGGCCTAGTCAGCATTATTATAATTAGGCTTATAAATAGAAGAGCTAAATATGCAAGAATATCGGCTTTAATAATTGATAAAGAGCATAGAAATAAAGGCTATGGTTCAATTTTATTAAGTTATGCAGAAAGCTACGCTTTTTCTCAAGGTTGTGATAAAATAGAACTAACTAGCGGTTTTCAGCGACGGGAAACTGGCGCACATCAGTTTTATCGGTCTCAAGGTTATGCTGATAATGTAACAGTTTATTTTAGAAAATAAACTAACGGCAAAATTACGGCAGTATTAGCATTTGTTAAAAATATATTAAGTTATAATAATCAATCAAAAGTCTCAAGGAAAATATAAACATGTATTTATGCCTAGATATAGGAAACTCTCAAATCCATTGTGGTGTATTTTTAGCTAATGGTCAGATTTTGGCACAGTTTCGGCATAATACCAGCTATGTTGGTTCTTCTGATCAGTTTGGTATTTTTTTGCTGCAAGTCCTAAGAGAAAACGAAATCGATCCAAAGCAAATTACTAAAGTTGCAATCGCCTCAGTAGTGCCATCAGTTGACTATAGTGTAGGTTCAGCATTTGTCAAATATTTCCAAATTACACCACTTTTTTTATCACCAGGTGTTAAGACCGGTATCAAAATTATTTCCAATAACCCCGGTGAAATTGGTGCTGACTTAATTGCCGGGGCGGTTGGCGGCTTGACCAGATATCCAGATAAGCATTTATTAATATTTGATTATGGGACTGCTTCAACGGTAATTTATATTAAGCCAAATGGTGAATTTGTGGGCGGGGCGGTTTTACCAGGCATCCGTTTGATGATGGAAAGTTTACAAAATAATACTGCCAAATTATTTACAGTTAGCATTTCAGCACCTAAACAAGCAATTTCTAAAGATACACGGGTAGCAATACAGTCAGGTTTATATTATGCGCAAATCGGCGCCACCAAAGAGTTGATTTCCCAGGTAATTAATGAATATGCTATTAATCGTTCGGAACTCGTGGTAATCGGTACCGGTGGTTTTGCCAATATGTTAAATGCACCTAACCTATTCGATGAGATTGTTCCTGATTTATTGCTAATCGGACTAAAACAAATAATTGACCTCAATTCATAAATAAAAGGAGGAAATTATTTATGTCTACTGATATTATTATCGTCATCAGTTTAATCTTTGCCAATGCTTTTTTTACCATTTCGGACATGTCAATTATTGCATCAAAGAAAAATCGCTTGCAGTTACTGATAGATGAGGGGAGTGATAAAGCTAAATTAGCTTTAAAACTGGCAGAAGATCCTACTAAAATTATTGCAACGACTCAAATTGGTTTAACGGTAGTCACATTGCTTGAAGGCGCATTCGTCGAAGCTTCACTAACCGGTAAAGTAGCACCATATTTTAAGACTTGGAACTATTTTCACGGACGTGAAGAAACTATTGCATCAATTTTGGTGTTTTTAATAGTTACTTTTCTATTAATTCTCTTTGGTGACATATTACCTAAGCGTTTAGCGATTCTTTATCCAGAGAAAGTTGCAACCTTTTTGTCACCTATTACTACTGGTATTATAAAGCTCTTATTACCAATTGTAAATTGTTTTGCTTTCTTAAGTAATTCAATTTTACGGATGTTCGGATTATCTACCAAGCGTAATTTGCAGCTGTCAGTAGAAGATATTACTACTATGATCGAAGAGGGCGCCCAATCTGGTGTATTAGTAAAAGCAGAGAAAGATTTATTTGAAAATGTCTGGCGTTTAGATGAAAGTAAAGTAGGGGCGCTCATGACGCCTCGGTCAGAAATCGTTTTCATTGATGTAACTGCGCCGTCATTAGAGAATATTGATAAAATCTTGTCAAATCCATCTCAAAATCTTTTAGTCTGTAAGGAAGATTTAGACCATGTACTTGGCTATATTCCAGCCATTACCGTTATTAAAGAAATTGTCCGTCAATCACGTGAGAAAGGTATAACAATCGATATTAACTGGACTGATGGGTTAAAATTGGTACACAGCATTCCAAATACTCTGACTTTAATTGAAATATTAGAATCATTTAGGGCTTATAAAACCCATATAGCGTTAGTTTATAATGAATTTGGCCATGTCGATGGGATTATTACTTTAGGTGATTTGGTAACAGCAGTAATGGGGGATATTCCAGGTGTTGATAGCGAAGATAATAAGCTAATCCATAAAGACCCATCAGGTAAATGGTTAATTGATGGTTTGGCATCGATTAATGACGTTATGGATGAATTAGAAATTGATGACCTTACTGAAGAAAATGCCGGTAATTATCAAACTGCTGCCGGTTTTGTAATATCTATAATTGGGCGTAGTCATGGCAGGCTACCCAAGGTCTTCGATAAATTTGACTTTGCGGGCTACACTTTTGAGGTAGTAGATATTGATCGGGACAGCGGTTACCGCGTTGATAAGATAATGGTACGTAGAATTGAAGCTCCAGGCGAATTATTTGAAAATGATTAACGAAGCATTATTAAACTACCTAGATACGCTAGAAGATATCTATATTGCTGACAAAAGAATGGAAGATTTACGAGCAGGCAAAGAAGCAATTTTAAGTGCTGAGGAAATGTGGGATGACTTGGAAGGTTGAGTACTTAACGTCTTTTAAGAAGGATGTTCAGAAACTTGACAATCAAGTACAAAACTTAAGGATCAAACTTTTTCTCCCAATTCTACGAGAATACTTGCTTCCAAATTTGCCACTAAATTAATATTTTTAGCACTAGTTAAAGCCTGATCAAAAACTAAATCTGCATAACCGCCACTACACACCGTTTGTTGTGGGCAATACTTGCCATGCAAGCTATTAAATATTTCACGATAACTAGCTAAGATTCCATGGACTATTGCATATGGATTTGATAGCCGAGATCCTTGCGCCAAGATTTGCTTAATTTTATCAATTTCTATCAGTGGTAACTTTGCGGTTTTTTCCGCTAAGCTATGTAATTGCATTGAAAGCCCAGGAATAATTAAGCATTCAGCTAATTTCTTACCTTCAAGTATATCAATCGTATAAGCAGTGCCACAGCCAATGCTGATGGCATTATGTTGACTACAAGTTTTACTTAAGTAATATAGTTTTAATGCGCGATCAGAACCAAGCCGCGCCAAATCCTCTGTATTAGTAAGATTGGCAAGCGAGATTATTTCTTGAGTATCCCAAATTTTTAATTTATACTTGCTAAATTTGAATATTTTCAAGATCTTATAGATAATCTGTTCGCATAGGTTATTATTAATAACGCTGGAAATTGATAGTAGGACCATATCATGTTTAATTGATTGAGAACTTGCCAATTGGCTAAAATCATTGATTAATAAATCATGATTGCGGAAGGTATAGCTAGTTTGATTACCGATTTTTACTTTGGTTTGGCTATTGCCAATGTCAATGCCAATTATTAATCGCATAAAAGTAACCTTAAACGTTCAACGATGGTTTTAGCTGCTTGTTCTTTTGACTGCAACGGATAGCTTTTAATGTTAAGCTTCGCATCAATAATTGAAAATTGAGTATTATCCTGATTAAAAACTTTATTTTCAGCTACATCATTGGCAATAATCATATCTAGGTTTTTCCGTTGTAGTTTTGCCGTGGCATTCTTAATAAGATTCTCTGTCTCAGCAGCAAAGCCAATACATTTAAGATTTGGAAAGGCCTGTTTGCAGCTTGCCAAAATATCAGGGTTTTTTATTAATTCCAAAGATATAGTTTGTTGCTCTTTTTTAATTTTTTGGTTGGCAACTTTTGCTACCTTATAATCGCATACGGCTGCACCGGCTATGAAGGCATCTGCTTTTTCACTTTCTTTTAATACCTGTTCTAGCATTAAATCTGCAGTTAAAGCTTCAATTGTCTTTAACTTTGCATGGGGCGGTAAAATAGTTGAAATTTTTCCCTTGATTGCAACTACGTTTGCGCCGCGTAAGAGCAGTTCATAGATAATTGCGACTCCCATTTTGCCAGAGCTATAATTGGAAATATAACGTACAGGGTCTATTGGCTCGATGGTAGCTCCAAGTGTTAACAATATGGTTTTACCATTGAGCTCATCAGTACAATAAAATTCATTTTCAATAACCTCAGCTAGCGCATTAGGTTCAATCATGCGACCATCACCAATATCGCCACACGCTTGAACCCCATTACCCGGATAGCAAATTGTGAAACCGGCCTCAGCTAATCTTGTAACGTTTATGATTGTAATCGGATTATTCCACATTTGGAGATTCATGGCTGGTGCTAGGATACATTTATTTGGGTTTGCCACGAGAATAATTTGTGACAAAAGGTCTGAAGCAAGCCCATTTGCTAGTTTTGCCAAAGTATTTGCGGAAGCTGGGGCAACTATAATTTTATCTGCCCATTTGGCAAGGTTTATATGTAGCATAGCATCAGCCGCAGAAGTTAATTTTATCCCATCGTCAGTATAAGCATCACAGCCGATTCCGGCAAAAAGCTCCGGGGTGGTAAATAATTTGCCACCATTGGTAATTACTACTTTACAACGGTGGCCATTTTTTTGTAATTGGCGAGCAAGTAATACCGATTTAAAAGCTGCAATGCTACCAGATATACCAATAAGAATATTGAGTTTTTTCATATAACTTCCAATTAACTATCAATTGCAATCTGATAATTATTGCGGCAGCGCAGAAGGCTAAATAAAGCCAGCATAAAAACAATAATAATTGTTATTTGTGAATTTATTTTGAATGTGTTACCTCCAGCTATCCATAAGCTGATAAACGTATTAAATACGATACTTGATCCACGGCCAAGGGCAAATAAGCAATTACTTGCAAGACTGCGTATATGAATCGGAAATTCCCGCGCAATATACTGGGCCCAAGAAATAGGGTAACCACCGCCAACAATTCCTAGCCCTATGCTAAATATTAATATGTATTTTTCGCGGATTGTTGGGAAAGTAAGCATAAGGATGAGAAAGCCACCAAGCATGATTTGCATAAATGCCTTATAGTTTTTGAAATAATTATTTATATAGGCGCTAAACAATGAACCAATGATATTACCAACAAAAAAACCCATCAACAAAATTTTGGTTGCATAAGCAAGCGAATATTCTTTAATGATATAGTTAGGGAAGATAAACATCATAGTAATTATTGCGTAATAGGGTAATATTATTAAAAGATACTTAAATAATCCCCATAAATAAATTCTGCTCGATAATAATTCTTTAAAGTTACCTCTAGTCTCAATTGCAATAGTTTGCTGTATTTTTAGGAAATTAGGTGATTCTTTAATCTTGCCGCGTGCAAGAAAAAGCAATAATCCTGCTACTCCGCCAATTAGAAACATTATTTGCCAAGAATAAAAGCCGATTAAGGTTGCAGTAATTCCACCTAAGACACCGAAAGAATATAAAAATGCCGAACTCCAACTTGCTGATTTCACAGGAAATAATTCCAGTATTAATACAGTCGAAGTTGAAAATTCGGTTGCTAAGCCCATATATGCCAACATACGCAAAACTATAAACACCGGTAAAGAGTGCGTGAATATGGCAAGTATTGTTGCTAATGAATAAATTAGGATGCTATATTTGATGGTAGTAGCACGGCCAAGTTTATCACCAAGTACGCCAAATATCAGTGCCCCAATAAATATGCCCAAGGTCTGAAAGTTACTTATTAGCAAGTAGGTTTGCTGAATTTGTGTGATTGAGTGTATAGTAAACTGTTCTTTTATTAATTCACTATAACTAACCCCCATGATAGTTAGATCATAGAAGTCAATAAAATAGCCTAAGCAAAGTAGTAATAAAGTTGAATATTTACCATTTAGTGATTTCATAATTCTTATCCATAACGATATGATATTTGTATCTTGTTACGAGAAGTTACACTTTTTTACTTTTAAAGTAGTGATAACTTTATTTTAATTACCAATTTTGTATTTAGCATTTATAAAAATTGTACTATCAAAATCATGAATAAGTATATGATATATTAAAGAATGGTATGGTACTTGTGCCATTGATCAAGTCCTGTAACTAATTGAAATTTTTCTGATAAGTATTAATATTTATGTTTTATGCCATTTGGTCATATACATTATTGGGGATGATTATAGCCATAAAATGAATAAGCTGCAAATAAATCTTTGCAAAAATATGCTAAAATATCGGCAAAATTTTTAATGAGGTAATTATATGGCTGGACATAGTAAATGGGCTAATATTAAACACCGTAAAGGTGCTGCGGATGCAAAAAAAGGAAAGATTACCACTCGTTTAGTAAAAGAAATTACGATTGCTGCTAAAATCGGTGGGGGTGACCCTACTGCCAATCCCCGATTACGTTTAGCTATGGAAAAAGCCCGTGAAAATAATGTTCCAAAAGATAATGTAGAACGCGCAATTAAACGCGGTACCGGTGAAATCGAAGGGGCAGATTATTTCGAGCTTCGTTTTGAAGGTTATGGCATTGCCGGAGCTGGGATCATAGTGGACTGTTTAACTGATAATAACCAAAGAACCGTATCTGATGTACGTAGCGCATTTAATAAGTATGGCGGCAATATGGGTACAGATGGCTGCGTTTCATTCCAGTTCAAGCATTGTGGTCAATTGGTATTTAGCCCTGAGACTAACGAAGATGCATTAATGGAAGCTGCTCTTGAAGCGGGCGCTGACGATGTGATTACCAATGAAGATGGCAGCTTTGAAGTGATTACTACGCCTACTGACTTTATGGATGTAAAATCAGCCTTGGAAGCTAAAGGCTTTACAGCTGAATTTGCTGAAGTTACAATGAAGCCAAACGTAGAAACCGAATTAACAGGTGAAGATGCACAGAAAATGCAAAAATTAATTGACGCACTTGAGGCATTGGATGATGTTCAAGATGTTTATACCAATGCAGTATTCAATATCTAGTAAAAGGTAATTTGTGACAACAAGTAATATTCAAAAGTTTATTTTTGAAAGCCTGCCGGTTAAAGGCGCCATGGTTATCTTAGACGATAGCTGGGAAACGATTGCTAATCAGCGTGAGTATCCTTTGGGCCTAAAACAACTAATTGCTGAATTATTGGCGGCAAACGTTCTTTTAACTGGAAACTTAAAACTGGATGGAAAGGTTATTTGCCAATTGCAGGATAACCCATATTTTAATTTGGTAGTTACTGAATGTACTAACGATTTAAATATTCGGGCAACTGCAAAATGGGACCAGGATGGCGCCTTAAATCTTAGTTATTCGGATTACCTGACAAAAGGGCGGCTAATTGTTAGCATTGACTCAAAGGCTGACGGTAATTTATATCAAAGCATTATTGCTTTAAATAGTAATATTGTTGCTGATATACTTAATAACTATATGGCACAGTCCGAGCAATTAAAAACTTGGTTTTTAATTGCTTATAATGGGAATAAAGTTGTTGGGTTTATGCTTCAGCAATTACCGGATGTTAATTTTGAATTTAATGATAAAATTGAACGAATCTTCATGCTTGCTGAGACTTTGACGACTAGAGAGCTTTTAGCCGACAATTTAGAGAAGATTATCTATAAGTTATTTCATGAAGATAATGTTGTGTTAATGCCTGAGCAAGCTGTTAGGTTTGCTTGTAGTTGCAGTAGGGAGCGCGTAAGTGAGATTTTACGAAGTTTAGGTAAGGAAGAGCTTGAAAGTTTGGTTGCCGAACAGGATGGGATTGTAGTTGACTGTGATTACTGCAATCAAAAATACAAGTATACCAAGCATGAATTAATTGATATTATAATGCAAATGTCTTTTAATGAAATTACTCCGGTAAGTAATCAAGTTCATTAAATTTAACTGGCGTCAATTATGTCGCCAGTTTTTTTAGATTTTTGCAGTATTAAATAAACTATTTATCAGCTTTAACCGGTATTACGCCGCATACCATTCTTTTTCCGCCGCCACCTAAAGGCTCTGGATCATCAGAGTAATTATCACCGCCGTTATGAATCATTAGACTATGGCCTAATATATCTTTAACCTTGATTTTTGGTGCTAGCACTGGAACTGCAATTGTTCCATCGTTATTTACATATAAGGCAGGTAAGTCACCTAAATGGCCATCAGGATTATATGGGCCAAGATGATGTTTAGTTTTCTTAGGATCAAGATGCCCGCCAGCTGCCATACCGCCATTGGCGCAGGATGGATTTTCATGAACATGGAAACCATGAACCCCCGGGCCAATTGAAGGAACCAAGCCAGTTAAATGTGCAGTAAAAAGTACTCCATATTTAGTATCTACAGCTGTAACATAACCTACTTGAGTAGCTGATTCATTTGTCAAATTCATCGGTATGGTTACTTGCTCGGCAAATGCGGATAAAGATGAAATGCTTAGACCAAGAAGAAAAATTAATTTTTTCATTATGAGTTTACCTCCAGTTAATATGTCCAACTATTTTAGCACTCTTTAAAAACCTTGTTTGCATAATATTCTTGCTATAAGTTTTAACTTAGCTTAACCTTACTTATCTGCATAATTGTGGCTAGGTAGCAAACATGTATGGTAACTTAGGCGCTAATTGTTAAGTGGGCAGATGTCCGTCAAAGCAGCTTTGATAAAGTGTTAGTTAAATGGTTATAAGCATCATTTAGCAAAGGTTCACCATGAGCACTTAATAAATGACAAAAAGCTAAATTTCTTAATTCTAGCAATTCCGATTTTGCCACCTGACTTGCTTGCAACCATATCTCATTAACTTTAGCATAACCGAAATATCCTTGCTCTTCATAGAGTTTAGCAGAAGAAACGCTAAAAAACTCATCACTTGTTAGCCAATTTTTTATACTGTCACAGGTTATTAATATACCATTATCTTGGTTAATATGTAAGATTGCTTCAGGGAATTTTGAGGTTCTGAATGTAACCAAATTACAATTAGCAAATGGCATTAATCCATTTGGAGTAAGGGTATAGTCTGCTTTTCTTCCATTATCATGCTCCATCCCAGGTAATTCCCATAATTTCGCGTCATAATGATCAAGGTAAAATGCATCATCACGTCCATGAAAGCTACCGATTCTAACAACATTTTCTACTTTACCAAGCGAAGTTAGTTCATCTAATCCTTTTTCAGTTAATCTAACCGTATTAATAAGTGAAAGTTTATCCTGGTTTCGAACTATTACCATATTACGGCTATGTTGAAGGGTCACCCCCTCATGTTGGGTAATATTAGTGCCTGTTACAAAGAAAATATCCGGAAAAATTTGTTTTATATGTGAATGCGGCCATGCAGGAGAGTAGTGAATCATTTAGTTGCTCATTAATTAAAATATCTGAATACCGGACACTTTTACCAAATGAATTGTAAAAGCATGTCTATTGTAATTGATTTATTCTGAGGGTGGCTTAATTTATAACTCAAATCAAAAGAGTCCGGTATTGAGTTAGTTACGGTTTAGTTTATAAATTATACCCTAGAGTAGGCCTATAATACTGCTATTTATTGTCGAAGTTTAAAGATCTAAAAAGTGTGGAAACAAAGAGAGGGGGGGGGGGGTAAAGATGGAATTATGAATTTAGCTTAACCAGGAATTTGTATAATAACCATAATCTAACATTAGGTTGAGTTGAATTCGCTAATTCATAATCCCGGCGCGTATTATAACTCAAGAGTTTTTAAAATATGCAACAAAAAATGGCATTTCTCTAGAAATTGTTGAGTTTGTGTATAAAAAGCGACTCTATTATAAATAAAGTGTCTACAAAATGCTATAATAAACTAAAAAGAGTCGCTTTTATTAAAAAATGTTGCAATTCGTATATTATAATAAATTACAGAAAATACTCAGGGTAAAGCTGCCTTGTTCCGGAAGCGTGAATTATGTACTCTTCATGGTGTTCGTGACCGGTTTCCCTAAATGGTGCTTTAATGATGTAACCCATATCTACTAAATAGTTAAAGTTAACTAGCAATGTTTGCGGATCAATAGTACTAAATTCAGCAGCTACGTCTTGATATCTTCTCTTTTTATCCCGGTCAAAGCACCACAACATTTTTAATTGTAGATTCTTATTATAAATCATGTTTTAATACCTTTTATATGCTAATAACTTCAGACTAAGCGAAGTTTAGCATAAATTTCTCAATATTACAATCATCTTTATAACTGAAAATAACTGATTCGGCTTGAGGAGAGGGTATGGTTTTTCTAATCCAAAATAATGGTAAAATTTAGCGATTTGAACTTATAATTTTAACCATAAAATAGCTATTTAGGTTATACTAGCGGAAATAACAATAATAACTCAAACTTATCTGTATATATGTATTTATGAGTTGCTAAAATTCAACAAATACGAAAAAATTTCGTCGGTGTAATGGATAAAATAGCGTTTTATAATTATAACTTCTTAGCAAAGGTTTACCATGCCTTTATAGCGATGAATAAATTTAATGCTTGATTGTATATTTTGTTTTTAGAAGAGAAACTCTATGTTTGATGAAATTTTTGGACAAGATGGCACTCCTCGTCAACATTATTCACCTTATCTCAATTGGTTAAAAAGCTGTAATCAAGGTTACCTGCAACGAAAAATGTCTGAAGCCGATCATCTTTTCCGTCGGATTGGTATTACTTTTGCTGTGTATGGGGAAGAAGAGGGCGCAGAGCGATTGATTCCTTCTGATCCGGTTCCTCGCATAATCACAACTGAAGATTGGGCGTATATTCAAAAAGGGCTCGAACAGCGAGTTACTGCGCTAAACCTTTTTCTAGAAGATATCTACCACAATGGCCATATTTTAAAAGAAGGCATTATACCGGCTGGTAAAATCTACCAAAATGCTCAATTTCAATCTTGTATGGTAAATCATAACTTGCCGCATAAAGTATATGCACATATTAGCGGTATTGATTTGGTTCGTCATAGTGATGGAAAGTATTATGTTCTAGAAGATAATTTGAGGGTGCCAAGTGGTGTATCGTATATGCTACAAAATCGCCGCATGAGCCATCGGTTATTTCCAGAGCTTTTCAATCAATATGACGTAGCTCCTGTTGATCATTATCCTTCCTTGCTTAAAACAACATTAACTGAATGCGCTTTTAGCGAAGATCCGACAATAGTAGTCCTAACTCCCGGTCCATACAATAGTGCGTACTATGAGCACGCATTTTTGGCCAAAGAAATGGGGGTCGAATTAGTTGAAGGCCGTGACTTATTTGTTAAAGAAAACCGCGTTTGGATGCGGACTATCTATGGGGCTAAGCCTGTAGATATTATTTATCGCCGAGTAGATGATGCATTTTTAGATCCTCTAGCTTTAAATCCTGATTCATATCTTGGGGTGCCAGGCCTTGTCCAGGTATACCGTTCTGGCGGGGTTGCTATCGCCAATGCACTTGGCACTGGGGTTGCTGATGATAAGTCAATTTATCCGTATGTGCCGGCGATGATTAAATTCTACCTAGGCCAAGAGGCAATATTGGAAAATGTGCCTACTAGAATCTTAGCTAATCCTGACGATTTACAGTATACCCTGGAAAACTTAGATAAGCTTGTTGTCAAAGAGGTTCATGGCGCTGGTGGTTATGGTATGCTTGTTGGTCCAGCTAGCACTAAAGACGAACGCTCAAAATTTGCCGAAATTTTGAAAGCAAAGCCTGATGGTTATATTGCCCAGCCAACCTTAAGCCTCTCAACTTGTGGTATCTGGTTAGACGAAGAATTGACCCCGCGCCATATTGACTTGCGGCCATTTGTGTTATCCGGTTCAAAAGTACGGATTACTCCGGGTGGCTTAACGCGTGTTGCACTAACCAAAGGCTCTTTGGTAGTTAATAGTTCACAAGGTGGTGGTACTAAAGATACCTGGGTACTAAATTCAAACCAAGCGAAAGGAGTCCGTTAATGCTAAGTCGTACCGCGTCGAATCTTTATTGGATGACTCGTTATTTGGAGCGTGCTGAGTCAACAGCGCGGCTATTGGCCGCTTGTTTTCAGCCTGGAATGCCTTTTGATGGTGAAATCAAAAAATTATATTCTTTACCATTGCAAATACAAGGAGTTTATCAAGAGTTTGTTGATTCATTTAATGGCGAGGAAATAGATGTAACTATCGAAAGTGTATGTAAGTTCCTAATTTCCAGCAATTCACAATCCTCGGTCAAAACTTGTTTAGAATATGCCCGTGAAAATGCCCGCTCTGAACGAAGCCGCCTAAGTAGTGATGTGTGGGAAGCGATGAATCAAACCTGGATTGAATTTAAAGAAGTACAAGATAAGCCGTTAAATGTCTTTACTGAATGGCTACAGCAGCGAGCATATCTATTTCAGGGGGCAGTTAATATTAGTATGCCAGAAACATTAAGCCGCCATTTTCTAAGATTAGGGTCTTTTCTCGAGCGTGCAGACCAAACTTTACGGGTTTTAGAAGCGAAGGTTGTGCTAGAATCTCTAAGTAACCAGTCAGATTATTATCATTGGCACATGCTGCTTCGAACTGTCAGCTCATTTGAAGCTTATCAGGAAACAGTTGTAGAAAACCCATCCCAAGAGCGGGTGTTCAAATTTCTTCTATTTAATAAATACGTACCACGTAGTGTCCGTTATTGCGTTGAACGGGTTGAGCAGTTACTTAATGTAACTCGAGCCGAAAATCGCCGTGGGGCACTAAAAATATGTGCTCAGCTTTTAATGAAGCTCAAGTTTGATGATTTTTCTGATATCTCGATAATAGGCCAAGAAGAGTATATCCAGACGTTACAAGATGAAATGTCTTCTTTAACCACAGCTATACAAGAAGGATGCTTTGTAATAACATGATACTTAATGTTCATCATAGCACGACATATAGATATCAAGAACCACTCTTTCGAAGTATTCAATTACTTCGCTTAACGCCACTAAACAGTTTTAGGCAAAAGGTAATAGCTTGGTATCTTGATTTCCCTGGCACCGCATTTTCGAATATAGACTGGTATGGCAATATTGTTCATCTGGTAACAATCCCACCCCAAACACGTGAAATTAATATAGTTGCAAATGGGCAAGTTGAATCATTTCCAGCTATCCCAAATTATAATCAGGGACCTATACCTCTTGAATGTTACCTAAAACAGACCCCGCTTACCGGGTTAAGTTTAACAATGGAAAAATTTGTTGCCAAAGAAGACCTTCCAGTTACTTATAGTATAGAGACAAAAAATACAGATTTTGTATTTCAGGCTTTAACCAATTTATCAAGGCGCATCCTGGCTAAAGTAGAGTATAAAAGGGGCTTAACCGACTCTGGGACTACTGCCAAAGCAGCTTTTGAACTAGGTGGTGGGGTATGTCAGGATCATACCCATATTTTTTTGGGTTGCTGCCGCTATATCGGGATTCCTGCACGTTATGTCAGCGGTTATCTATATACAACTGATACTAGTCATATTGCAAGCCATGCTTGGGCAGAAGCTTGGATAAATGGTGCCTGGCATAGCTTTGATATCAGCAACCAATGTCAAGCGGGGGAAAATCATATTGAACTTGCCTATGGCATTGACTACTTAGATGCATGCCCAATAAAAGGTAGCCGCTTGGGAGGCGGTAATGAAAGTTTAACTGTTTTATCATTAGTAACTAATCAACAGTAACTTTTTACTTATGTTTACTTTTATTGGCAAAACGAATTATTTTTAAGGACTTTTGAATGACTTACTGTGTTGCAATTAAACTAAAAGCCGGGGTTATTTTTGCCTCAGATAGTAGAACCAGCGCAGGAGTGGATAATATCTCTGTCTTCTGCAAAACGCATCAATTTCAGGTCCCTGGCGATCGCGAAATTTTTCTGTTAAATTCTGGTAACCTTGCCACAACCCAAGAAGTAATTTCAATACTGCGCAGAGAAGTACAAAAAGGTGAAGAAGGACATATCCTTTCCCTTGATTCGCTTTTTGATGTGGCGCGCAGAGTTGGGGATACTATTCGCAATGTCATTGGCCGCTTATCTTCTCCTCGTTCAGGGGTTGACTTCAGCTGTTCATTTTTAGTCGGCGGGCAGATCCGCGGTGAACATCAGCGATTATTTATGATATACCCGGAAGGTAACTTTATTGAAGCAACTCAGGAAACTCCCTTTTTCCAAATAGGTGAATTGAAATATGGTAAGCCAATACTGGATCGGGTAATCAACTATCAAACACCTATCAACGATGCAGTAAAATGTATTTTAGTTTCCTTTGATTCAACAATGCGATCTAATCTTTCAGTGGGATTACCGATTAATGTAGCCTACTTGCCAACAGTATCTCCTGAGGTAATTGGGGTAGCTAAGCCATTTACTAGTCGTATTGATGAAAATAATGAATCATTTAAAAAATTGCGCCATGAGTGGTGTGAAGGCCTACAACAGGTGTTTTCGAATATACCTAATCTTGATTGGTGGAATAATACGCTTCATGAATTTGAGGATGATCCGCGCTGCTTGTAAAAACAAAATACGCAGTACTGATCTCTTGTGATGAAAGTGTCTGTTATTGAGGAAGGTCTCAATACCGGACACTTTAATAGCTGTATTGTAAAAATGCATGTCTTTTATAATTAATCCAATAAAATCAACTGTTGCATGTAATATCAGATACAGAAGTGTCCGGTATTAAGATGCCTAATATTGTGCTGCTATTTTGTCCTACTCTATAACCATGTAAAAATACAATAAAAATATTTATCCTTAAAAAATATATAAGTATATATTTTAAATAAAAAAATTAATATGATAAACTTCATTTCATCGAACTAGGTTAGGGTTTTTGCCAAGCTATTTACCCCTGGCCAATTTATAAGTTGGTGTTTGATTTATGGAGGTTGTAATGTTAAGTCAAATAATTAATAGATTTGTTCTTTCCAATGAAGAGCTACAAAATTTGGAGCGTTCTGGCTTTCTTAAAGATGAAATACAATTTAATGACAGTTATGAACAATCAGCAGAAGAATGCGCCAATAATGAAATACAGAAGTCACATCTTAATGATGGAGGTGGCAAATCGGAGAAGGATCCGCGGGAAAACAGCTTAGAGGATGAGCAAAGCGAGGAACAGGTATATGGTAGTAACGGATATTCACTTACATTAGATTAATTTCTTGTTGCATTTACCAAATGAGCAAGATTTCGCAAGAAGTTCCGTGCTTATATAAGTCGGAGTAGTTTATATAAAAAGGCAATTAATTAATGTTAATTGCCTTTTTATTTTCTAAAGTGTTCGTGTGTTTTCAATTTAAAACATTCCAGTATATATTCCCAGCCATATAAAGAAGCTAAAGCATTACGATATTCCAGGGCTTTAGGCCCATGTCGGTGAAAATTAAAGTGACTTACCTTAATTTTAGTAATTACTGCTAAGCTCTCAAAGCTAATTACAACTTCGCTGGCTTGAGATATATTTGGCTGCGGAACTCCTCCTGGGCCAATTTGCCATGCCAGTCTTAATTTGAATGGTGGTTCCCAAAGTGTTACCGTACCCCAATTTAGCGTAAAGTTATTCATGGCTTTCTCATAACATAGGCCGCCAAGGCGGGGTTCGATTCCAAAATCAACAAGGCTTTCATGCGACCAGGTATACGATTGCGGCCACCAAGTTGCAATGTGGTTTATGAAGAAATCAAATACTTCCTGAACCGGGTAAGGAACACTAACTTCAGAGTTGACCGCCGGAATTAGAACGATAGACATATTTACGATTAAGCCCTATGGGATAAATGAATATTAACTGTTGTAGTAAAATTTTTTGAAAGGCAACAATATTTTATTTAAGTAATGATTATAGACCATTTAGCCAAATCACTTTATTAGAATGTTTTGCATTAGATATAATTATCCGAATTCTCTTCGTGATTATACCGTAAAAATTTAACGATTTCATCTTTAGGGTTATGGTTTGTGTAGTTTAGCAGACTAATAATATAATCATATTGAACGATAATAAAATTTACAAGATTAGTTTAAATTTTGTTAGAATGATACCATTACCATATAAGTATGGTATACTGCTAATTGCTTATAAAAATGTTTTGAATTATTTTATGCACTAACCAATTGATTTAACGGAAACTAATGAATAAGCTTAAATATTCTCTTATACTTGGCGCTAGTTTATTTGTAATTTCGAGTAATGCACTTGCGTTTACTTTTGGCATAACTGATGCTGAAACTACTTATATCAATACTAAACTATCAGATTCCGCCGCAAGTGGTGCCAGTAGAATCATGTGTATGCCAAAACTAAGGTGTAGTTTATCGTTAACTGGGCAGTTTTATAGTGCCGAGAGTGCCGTGCCCGTATGGAGCAGCAATGATAAATTATTGGCAAGCGCCAATGATTTTATAAAAATACTAAAGTATTCCTATCTTGAAGGTTTAAACCCCACTGACTATCATACTTCACAGATTGAAAGCATGGTACAAGCCCTAAATACAGCAGAAAGTAAGGATAAAGATCAGAAAGCACAGCTACTTGGCGATCTTGATGTAACATTGACCGATGCATTCTTTTTGTATGCTAAGCATATGACATATGGCAGGATTGATACTGCTAGCGTATATCCTGACTGGATAATAACCAAAAGAAGCGCTAATTTATCCGATTTATTGAATCAATTAAAACAAACTCAAAATTTAAACACGGTATTAACCCAGATTACTCCCCGTTATACTGGCTATCTTAGTTTAAAGTCTAAACTAGATAATTATTATAAAATTGCCAAGCAAGGGGGCTGGGAAGCAATTCCTGTCGGGACAACACTTCATTTAGGCTCAAAAAGCAAAAAAGTAGCAATACTAAAAAAACATCTGGCATTGTTAGGCTACCTCTCGCAAACAGATGAAGATAATAGACCGCAACAATTTGATAAAGCCACCAAAAATGCCTTAATCCAATATCAAAAAGATAACGCAATCGCGGCTACGGGGGTAGTTGACCGGAAGACTCTTCAAACTTTAAATCTAAGTGTTTATGACCGGATTAAGCAAATTGAGATAAACTTGGACCGGCTTCGCTGGCTACCATTAGATACCGGTTCACGTTATGTACTAGTTAATATCCCTGATTTTTCTTTGAGTGTATATCAAGAGAGTGAAAACATATTATCTATGCCAGTGATAGTTGGGAAAGGAGCAAATCGTAGCTGTGTGCTTAGTAGTAAGATAAATTATTTGGAACTAAATCCCTATTGGAATATTCCCGATAGTATAGCACGTAAGGAAATTTTACCTAAGTTACAACAAGACCCTGGCTACGCTAGCAAAGAGCATATTAGGGTATTTACTAGTTATGACTCAAATGCCACCGAGATCAATCCATTAAAAGTAAATTGGAAAAAAATCGAGCCTGCTAGTTTAACTTATAAATTTCGCCAAGAACCAGGAACTAATAATTCGCTAGGCAGAGTAAAATTTATTTTCCCGAATGATTGTGGGATATACCTGCATGACACCCCTACAAAATATTTATTTGACCGTAACCGCAGAGATTTAAGCCATGGCTGCATACGAATAGGTAAACCATTTGAATTAGCTGATTATTTACTTTCGGATAAGCCAGGTTGGGATGATGAGCGGATAGATGCCCAGGTCAAATCTGGTAAGCGTCAGGTGGTAACTTTGGTTGAACCTATGCCAGTACATATACTTTATGCTACTACCTGGGTTAATGATAACGGTCACTTGGTATTTAGAAATGATATTTATGGCATAGATAATATTGATTATCCGGTCTATAAACTAGAATCGGATAATCTTTCTCATTAAAATATTAATCTATAGGATCATTTTCATCCCGTTATGAGTATCAATAAAGCCAATATTTTTATAAAATTCATTGGCTGATACTCTACTTTTATTTGTTGTTAATTGTAATATTCCACAACCTTTTTCAATCGCTTTATTTTTCACCCAATTAAACATAAATTTTCCTAGACCCAATCTCTGGAAGGACGGCTTAATTCTAACCCCCTCTACTTCTGCACGGATACACCCTTGTAAAGTAAGAGTAGGAAAAATAATTAGCTGTAGCGTTCCTATTATTTCGTCCTGATATTCCAAGACTACAAGCATTATATTTGGGTTTGATTCAATTAGCTTAAAAGCTTTTAAGTAGGAATATGGTATTTCTTTTTGAATAAGTTGAGCTTCTCTTTGTTTTCCAAGTTCATCGTCAGCTAATAATTGAATTATAGCCATTAGATCGTTAGAAGTAGCTAACCTAATTTGGACCTGATCTAAATTTAAATGTTGCATTATATAACCTTTGAAGTTTAAGTTCAAAATAAAGTATGTTGTCTTGAACTTTCAGAAATTTTCTCAATATAGGATATTCTTATATATAATATATAGTATAAATGCATCTTTTTAATTAAATATTTAAAAATTATTTAATAGTTGGTATCATAAGAAAAAAATGTCCGGCATTTAGAGAAATTTTTAAACAAGCTAATTATATCTAAAAAATATGTATAATTCCAGTATAATAATTATAAACTCACGTATAAGATTTTAAAAAATATGACAAACCCAATAATAAAAGTAAAAAACTTAGCCATCGAACGGCAAACGAAACGTATTTTATCTGCAGTATCATTTCAAATAAATGCCAAAGAGCAGCTCTTATTAACAGGTGAGGCAGGATGCGGCAAAACTAGTTTAGGACTGGCGCTTGCCGGACAATTATATGCCCATGGGGAAATTACATTTAATTTTAGTCAAGAATCATTATTTCTGCCTAAAGTAAAATTTATAAGCCAATTTTATGAGTTCAAAAATAAGTCTGGCTTAAAGGAATTTTACTATCAGCAGCGATATAATAGTTATGATTCAGATGATGCATTGAGTGTTAAGGATGTTATTTCTAATGGAGGCATTTTAAATAATGCCCAAGAATATCTTTTATCAATACTTTCTCTAGAACATCGGCTTGAAGCAAGTTTAATCCAGCTCTCTAGCGGAGAGCGGAAAAAGCTACAGTTAATTATCGAATTGGCAAATCCCGCGCAAATAATGATCATTGACAACCCATATATAGGGCTTGATGCTGCTTCAATCAAAAAGCTGAATCAGTACTTCTCCCAACTTTCGGTAAGCGGTGTAACTTTTATTATCATTTCAGACGATATGGATATTCCTGACTTTATAACTATTGTTGGTCGGATAACCAAAAATAAGGGGATAGAGCTAATACCCAAGGAAATTTATCAGCCATTAGGTAATAGCCCTGATACGATAATAGAGTTTGAGCCAAGTGGATTATTAAATAAACATAACTATGCTTACCCGCATATCATTAAATTTAACCAAGTCAATGTAGTGTATGGAAACAAGAAAGCTCTTGATGATATCAATTGGCTGGTAAAGCCCGGAGAGAAATGGCTTTTATCAGGCCATAATGGGGCAGGCAAGTCTACTTTGTTAAGTTTGATTACGGCTGACCATCCACAAGCATATGCCAATGATTTTTATCTATTTGGGATAAAGCGCGGCAGTGGCGAATCCATATGGGATATTAAGCGGAATATTGGCTATGTTTCACCTGAACTACATTGGAATTTCAGTTTAAATTTAACTTGCCTCGAAGCTGTATTATCTGGCTTTTTTGATACCCCTGGCTTATATCGCCATGCAACTGAAGAGCAGAAAAATTTGGCTCTAGCATGGCTAAATAAGCTCAATTTAAGTGAGTATGTTAATGATAAATTTACCAATCTCTCGATTGGCATTCAAAGAATGGTACTTCTAGTCCGGGCGATAGTCAAAGATCCACTATTATTAATATTCGATGAACCATGCCAGGGGCTTGATGATATGCGGACCCGCCAATTTACAACACTAATCGATAAACTATTTGCAAATAGCGAACACACAATTTTGTATGTGAGTCATAGGCCGGACCAGTCACCCAAATGTCTTAACCATGTGCTAGAATTAAACTCTGGTAAAGTAATTCGTAATTCAAGTTTAGCAGATTAGATTATTAAGCGAAAAATAATTCTCTAGTTAAAATGAATAAATGATATTACGCACACACTTAATTTGGCATAAAGAGATTTATTCCATATATAAGTATTAATTTTGTGTAAATCAATTGTTGGGGGCAATTGAGATGCTAACACTTAGTAAATTAAAACCTAATATCGCAAATTCACTATCCTTGAAGAGTAGGGGATAGTAATCAAAGGTTTTTTTGCTTACTGTTATTATCCAGGATTTTTTTACCGTAATATACTGCTACTAAGATTATAGTTATTCCCAAAAGCTGCATTATACTTAAGCGCTCATTAAATAAAATCAAAGCATAAATTGCAGCAAACACAGGAGATAAAAGTAAAAATAGCGAAGCTAACTGTAGTGGCAGGAATTTTATTCCATGGGCAAGAAGTGTTTGGCCAAGAATTTGCCCGGAAAAAACAATCCCAAGGATAACCAGCCAGCCATGAGCAGACGAAGGCAATAATATTTCTGCTTTAAAATAGGCTATTGCAAATAAGAGTATTGCGCCACTTAAACATGTTATACCCATGACTCTGCAAACATAATAATTAGTTGACGCTTTTTTAATACTAATAAGAAAAAATGCATAAAAGACAGCTGAGAGTAATGCCATCCAGTTGCCTGTTAGGTGTGAAGAATTCTCTCCAGCTTCACTCATTAAAAAATGTAAACCGAGAATTGCTAGTAATACCGTGATAATAAACTTTGGCGATATTTTTTCTTTAAAGAATAAAACCGAAATTGGAGCAATTACAAAAGGGACCATATTAGTTAAAAGATTAGCTTCAGCCATAGAAGTATGCATCAATGCAACATTGTAAAAAGCTAAATCCAAAGCAAAAAAAATGCCGGCAAATATGGCTGAATAAAAAATTTTTAAATTGAATTCCAAATGTTCTAATTTGGGCTTACTTATATCAATCAGTAATAAGAATGGAATTGCCAATAATAATCGATAACCGCCACTGGCAATCGGCCCAGCTTCACTATATCTAACAAGTACGCTAGCAAACACAATACTTGCTATCGCAAATAAAACTATAATTATATATTTTGTCATTTACATAAACCAATGCATAAAATAAACTGTTAATCCCAGAGATTATAGCAAATTTACTTATGCAAAGACTTTATATAGAGCAGTTAGCTATAAAGTTTCGTGCTAAATTAGTAGTGCCAACAGGCAATAGCCTTGGCTTTAAAGTAGATAAAAAATATTTTTAAATTTTAGAGATAGTATTAAGATGGCTTAGAGCTTATATTCATTTACGAGATATTTTGCCAATGCTGGGCTAACTGTAAAACCGTGTATGACTCCATTAAGTAAATGAAAGCTATGATTATCTTGGGCTATAGTTAATTCATTGATTACTTTTTTGGATTTTAGATTTACTAGCTTAGGGATGATACCTACTCTTTGCTGTTTAAAATGTTTTGAATCTATATTTTCTTGGAGCATTGGTTCAAAGTATCTATTTAGATTAGACTGCTTATATTTCTTAATCTCCTTAAACATAAATTCGCGAATATCCGGATTTGATAAGATGAGCCGACCATATAATAATATGCTTTCACAAAATTCTTTAAAGCTAAAATTATTTATGCCACGGTAATTCTCTCGCCAAAGGGCAGGATAAGCAATTGCTCCGATGGTTGCAATTTCGTCTACATCAGTTACAAGATGGGTGCCCAAAAACATTTCATTAGTATTAATCGGTTTATATAATGAATAATTAAATTTATTTTGGCCTTTTTGATCTTGAAGATAAACACCCCGTAAAGAAATTATCCTATATTCTGAAGCCAGATTAAATAGATGGGCGATTCTATCAACATAAAGCCCGGTACAGTTAATTAAGCGATTAAAACGTATTTCGCATCCATTATTGGTAATTATCTGGTCTTCACGCAAGAGCTTAATGACTTGGGTATTTAAGTAAAATTTTACATCATGCTTTTGCAATTCTTCCTTGATTTGATTGCAAACAGCCTTTGCAGAGGTAGCTGCATTAGTATAAGAAACCAGAGCGTATTTGTGGGTATTTGCGCGCGGTTCAAGTTTCTGTAATTCGGTGCTAGTAATTAAAGAAACCGGTATATCATTTGCGATTGCCCGTTGATAAAGTTGCTCCAAATGTTGTGCATCTTTATCTGAAGTGGCTAGTAGTATTGCAGGCTTGTTATTTAAAGGTAATTTATGCTTATTTATATATTCCTTCAGTAATTGATTACCTTCTTTAACTAGATTTATTTTAAATTGATCAGCAGTAAAGAAAAATCCGGCATGGAGATTTCCGCTGCAGTTACCAGAGGCATGCATGGCAACATCAGGCTCTTTATCTAAAACGGCAATCCGTGCATCAGGATATTTCCGCTTAAGTTCCCAGGCTAAAAATAAACCGTTAACTCCGGCACCAACGATCAAATAGTCAACTTCATGAATCTTCAAATTATTACAGCCATAAATGTTAAAAGCATTAAATTAAAAAGGCAACCAAAGGGCATATGACAATAAAGGAATCACTCAGCTAAACACCTTTCGGTTGAATTATTTGTAAGCGAAGTAAGTTATTGAATATTTTTTCCCGATTAAAAATGAATTCAAGACCTTTATTTACCTTAATTGGTGGAATTCCGGCTACTCTAGAATCCCAAAATGCATTTTGGAGTAAGTCTGTTTTTGTGTCATTTAACTCAAACATTTCTCGGAAACTACTAAAGCAAGATCTGGGTAAAAAGATAGTTAAATAATCAAGAAAGGTATATGAATCATCACCAGCTTTAATTTCGTAATATTCTTCAAATAATTTTGAGTGGTTACAAGTAGAATAGTCCATATTACTTAATAAAGTATAAATCAATTCATATAATTCATAATCATAATTAATGTTGCCCTGGTTTTGCGAACAAAGTTCATTATGTATATTTATTAGCTTAATCGCTTGTGGTAATAAATATGATTGTGCCATGGTTATACTCTCCACAATATATTTGAAAAATAGCTATATTTTATTTTTAGGCCGGCCTAAGCAGCAATTCAACGCTATTTTATCTTTTATTCCCTAATAAATGATATAGGCATTTTTGATGACTTGTAAAAGCAATGGAATTATAGTAAAGCAATTGTACATGGACTAATCTTTATAAATCAGATATTTAGCACGGGTTTGTTTAAATTTATTTAATCCAGGTTGCCAGCTAAGCCTAATTTCGGATTCACTTTTCCCTGCAATGATCTGCTGGCGCAAACTATCATTGCCAGCTAATTTTGTAAAAAATGGCGTAAAGAATTCAGTCTTATTTGGATATTTTTGGTATGCCTCAATTAAGAAATGTAGCTGGATTTTGCCATCTAGCTCTTCTAATGCATCTTTTGTGCTCATTCGCAGATCCCAGCCAAAGCACTCTTTGTCCTTTAACGGCGGGTTAGTGGCGCCTAAGCTAGAAACAGGCATAAAACTAAAGTTACTTTTAAAGTATGGCGAGCCTAATACTTCAAATGGCATTTTAGTTCCTCTTCCAATACTTAATTTAGTCCCTTCGAACCAGCCAAGGCTAGGGTACCAATATATGGCATTCATATTTGGCAAATTGGGAGATGGGCGACTAGTAACTTGATATTTACTTTGATGGGTATAATTTTCTACCGGAATAATTGTTAAATCCAATTTCGCCGCTCGTGATTTAGGCTTAAGATTCAGCCATCTTTCTCCCACGAGCATTTGAGCATATTCCCCGATAGTCATGCCATATACAATTGGTATTGGTTGCATGCCAATAAAAGACATATATTTAGGCTTTTTAATTAACACCGGGCCATCAATATAAAACCCGTTTGGGTTGGCACGATCTAAAATTATCAACGGCTTATTATTCTCTATAGCTGCTTCCATAAGTTTCTGTAATGAAGAGATATAGGTATAAAAGCGGACGCCAACATCCTGAATATCAAAAACGATGATATCCACATCTTTCAAATCGTTCGCCTCAGGTTTAGTTTTAGTACCATATAATGAAACTATTTTTAGGTTATGGTTTTTATCGCTTGAATTATTAACGGCGGCTCCCGCATCAATTAACCCGCTAAAACCATGTTCCGGTGTAAATATTTTAACTATAGCAACATTATGCGACTCCAACGCATCTATGATATTTACCCCATCAATAGTGGAGGCACTATTGGCAAATACGGCTACACGTTTATTAGTTAATAGTGGTAAATATTTTGCAAACTGGGCATCGCCATTAATGATAGGTCTTTCAGCAGCAATGCTAAGAGCGCTATAAAAAATAATTAAAACTGATAAAATGATAAATTTTTTCATTATTGCAAATACTCTTGGAAATTTTTAATTTTGAGGTATTTTATCATTAGTTCCTGTTTGCTTAATAAAAGATATTGAATATTATTAAAGCGCGCTTATACTTATTATAATCTGCGATATTCAATAGATTAGGTCAAATAAAGAAAACTACGCTTATCGAATATACTATTTAAGATTCTACAAGCTTCTTTATAAGCGGAATTGCAATTTGTTACCGATATTGTCTAAATGAATGGTAATTTACTTTACTGGTATCCTGAGGGAATATTTAAAACTATTTCTCTGAGGAAATCATGTCAATAAGCCCAAAAAATATTAGAATAAGAGGTAATGAAGTTAGAGTTCAGCCATTACCAGCAAAGGCCAGCATTGAAACTTATGAAAAAGATACTAATTGGCATTCATTTAATAACCTCAGTAAAACTAAACCATATCAAGGACTAAAATATATATTAAATAATTTAGACCAGCAAATATTAACTAACCTTAATGAAAATGAATATCCTAATATACTAGTAATTAAGTTGTTAATAGATCTCATGAATAAATATATTGAGCAAAGAGATGCACAGCTAATAGTACAAATTAATTATTTAAAAGATCAACTTGTAACCAGGATACATATTGCTTATGACAAATTTGCTAATTACAGCCAAGAAAATGATTTTCTCAATCAAATTGCTAATTGTTCCAAGTTCACTGAAGTTAGAAAGCAGATTATTAATTCCAAATCATTTAAACTAAAACCGGCAAAAAGTGGTAGCCATCAGTTAAAAGGACATTTAACTGAAGAAGTTAGGGGGATTTATGAGGTTGAAACAGAGGGGTTTATCAATTTTCAACTAAATAATAAGGAAAAAGGAAGTCACCCTAAGCACTATCAGCTACAGCAAATAAAAAAGATAGCCCAAGAAATTAATGATAAACGAAATTCGCGTAACGAGATACTAAATAAAACTATAACTGACATCCAAAAATTGAGTGAATATAGAATAACTATTGATATTATTCAAAATACTAATGAGTTATTACAATTTATTAATGCAGTTGAGCAACTTGTTAAATTATTGGGCAAGCAAAGTAGTGTAGTCTTACAAGAATTATCTTTGCTTAGGATGCGTATAAAAGCTATGGGTCAAACTGAAGAAATTTCTATAACTACTCCACTAGAAGTACAAGCAGAGAATACGCTTCTACCGGTCCTAGAAGAAGAATATTTGATCATGGACTTGAATTTAATCAGGGAATACTTCTTATCATTTCCAGCTGAATTAGCAGTAGACGATTGTACGCAGCTGACGCTACAGCTTTTAACATGCCTGGAAAGTTTATATGATATTGCAGTGCCTGGTTATATTAATTTATTAAAAGAATATGGTTTTAAATATCCTGCATCTGCTCCAATTATTTATTATTTTCTCAGGAAGTCACAATTTGACGGGAAAAATGAATTAATAATTGAATTGATGATAAATAGTAGTCTAAAGGGAGAGTTATTAAGCATTTCAATCCTTGAAAATCTTGCTATAAGGCTAGGCGCTAATTTTAGCAATCAAGAAGGAATTTCTAGTAAAGTTACTAATTATGCGCAATGGTTAAAAGAAAATGAAAAGCAGAATAAAATTTTTAGCGGTATTATAGGGGTTAATTATTACTTTGGTATCCTCGGTTTCAAGAAGGATATGAAACTAGGTGTGTTGTTTATGTTAAGCGCGTTGTTTAATAACGATAATCAGGAGAAATCTAATCCAAAAGTCTTTTTTATCAAAAATATTTTAGTCCCTCTAGTACTAAACTATTTCATACAAATGCCTTGTAATACTGGTTTAAAGTCTCTATTAATAATAAATGAATCAAAAAAAAATGATGTCGAAACAAAAGGAATACGATTTTCGCTTGGTGAAATTATCAATATGTATTCAGTGCTAAGAACTATAGGCATTAATTCCAGTCGAAGCAAATTTGATCCTTCACAATTATATGCTCTTGGGTCACAGCTAGTAAAAAACCAAAAACTAGCTCCAGGTGTTTATAATGAGCTTCTTTTAAATTATCTTGAGTATTATTATGAGTTTCTAAAAGAAGGCACGCCTCTGTTGGATTCTAAGAGCAAGAATAAACTAAAAGCTAAATCGATATTTAAGATATCCTATAACCTGGCAATCGGATATTATAATATTCAAAAAGTAGGCGTAACTATTGAGCTGTTAACTGAGCTGGCAAATGATTTAGAATTTGCAAGTAAGGATATACCGCTTAAAGTTAATGGACTGAAACATGCAGTTTTTTTTAACCTTGCTGCGCTTTTATTTAATAAGGGCTGGATTCAAAAAGATATTAAACTATTGAAACAATCAATACATTACCTTAGCTTACTGCCAATCGACCACGAGGTAGAAGCTTTATTTAACTACATAATTAACCAAGTCAAACTTACTAATGCCAATAATCAATTTAATTTATTAAAACAAAAATTAAATGAACAGATAATCGGCCTAAATTTAACCAAAAAAGAAATTAAAAAATATATAAAGGATCATGATAAATACAAGCATGCCACTATTGAGGATAAGTTTTGTAAGATGAAACCTGGAAGGCTAAAAGGTGCTAGTACAGAAGAACGGGAACAGTGGCTCAGGGTTATCTTGATAATAGAAGATGTTGTAATTATCAGAGAATGCATAGCTAAATTGATGGCAAATGACAGTTTTTTTAAAGAGCTCGTTAATACCGAGCTCAAGGATTTAGCAAAATTAGTTGCCAAATATTCTTAGCAACACTTATTCTAAAGTTATCCCGTTGTGAAATTCATCTTTGTAAATCAGAAGACTTATAGATAATAATAAAAAGTTTATAATTACAAGTTTTTTTAAGTTTTCATCAGTATGTTATGATTATTTCTATTTAATTTATGTTCTTCTCAATACCGGACACTTTAATAGTTAGTATTGTAACAATACATTTCTTTTAAAAGAGATTTATTAGAAGGGATACTTAATGCTTATAGTAGCAGATAAAAAGTGTCCGGCATTAATGTATGCTCATTTTATATTAAAGTTATACTAGAATAGAATGCATAAAGTATTTAGACTATAGCCTAGAACCGGCAAAAAAAAAGATTTTAGTAGCTTTTTTGCAGACTCTAAACCGGTTCTAATAATGTCAGATAGAATTTTTCAAAAACTGGTGGCAAAAATGAAAAAAGAATTGTTTCATATAGTTTTTCTGCTATTTGTAATCCTTTTAATTGGAATAGTGTATGTCAATAAAGATGCAAATTTTACAAAGGTTTCAGATTTAATAGTCAGCGCCAAATAATTTAAACGCCAGCTTTGGATTAGCTAAGATTTGATTGGGCTTTATTCAAAATTGGCGTTTTATTCATAAAATAATTGAATTATAGCTGAAAAATTGTCATTAATTGAGCAATAAAATAATAATATATTTTATCTTAAAAATACGCCTAAAATTTTAGGAAAGGTAGTGGGTTATAGTTATTGACTTAATTATAGCAGCATGCTACAATGCGTTAGAATCAACGCTTATTTCAAATAGTTACCACAAGGAGTATGGGATGAAAATAGCTGGGAATAAAACTATTTTATATATCGCTAAAGATGTTCTTAATTGGCATTATAGTTTTAGTAATTTTCTTTCAAATAATAATTCTCACTTCTCTACATTTCTTCGACGAAACTAATTCGCTAATCAAAGTATAACTGCAAAACACGCAGTTACCAATTTATCCTTTTTATCTCTATATATTAATTTTTACTTTATTGCTATTTTTGAATTTCGATAATAGCAAGATAGGCTATTTATTTTCTTTTACTTATTCGCGTCCAGGGAGCCGATCTTATGTCAGTTAATTTATTCAAAAAGAGTTTTTTAAGCCTACTTGATTTTAAAGCAGATGAAATCAACTATTTGTTGCAGTTAGCCCATCAGTTAAAACGTAAGCGAAATGAAGGCAAAGCCGGCAACTTACTAAGAGGCAAAAATATCGCATTGCTATTTGAAAAGAACTCTACGCGAACACGTTGTGCTTTTGAGGTTGGGATTATTGAGGAAGGTGGCTATCCTAGCTATATAGATGTATTAAATTCGCAGTTTGGCAAAAAAGAATCAGTGGAAGATACGGCAAAAGTTTTAGGAAGTTATTATCATGGGATTGAATTACGGGGATATGCTCAAGAAACAGTACAAAAACTGGCAGAATATTCCGGAGTACCTGTTTATAATGGTTTAACCGATGAGGATCATCCTACGCAAATATTAGCTGATTTAATGACGATTCAAGAATGCTTGCCAGATAAACCATTCTCAGAAATTAAAATTGCTTATGTCGGGGATACCCGTAATAACGTAGCTAATGCCTGGATGTATGGCGCTGCTAACTTAGGGATGCATTTTGTTGCTTATGGCCCAAAGGAACTTCACCCGGACGAAAAAATCTTAGCTAAAGCAAACGAATACGCGTTAAAGCATAATGCAACTATTACTGTTAGTGATGATTCTAGCTGTTTGGCTGGTGCCGATGTGATTTATACCGATGTCTGGGTTTCAATGGGTGAAGAATCAAAATTAGTGGCTAGGGCAAACTTATTAAAAGACTATCGAATTACAATGGACTTATTAGCACATACTAAAAATCCAGATGTATTATTTATGCACTGTCTCCCAGCACTTCATGATAGCGAGACTCGCTTTGTCAAAGAAGCATTTGAGAAGTATCACGTAGATATCCGGGAAGTTACTGATGAAGTATTTAGGAGTAAGCATTCGGTTGTGTTCCAAGAAGCTGAAAACCGCTTACATACAATCAAGGCTGTTTTAGTAGCAACTTTGAATAATGAATTAGCTTAGCGTTATACGAGAAGAAGGTAAAAGTAAATGAATAATCTAATTAAATTGATAGAAGGTGGAGTATGTGCTCCCAAAGGTTTCTTAGCTTCAGGCGTCTCTGCCGGGATAAAAAAAAGTAACAAGCTTGATTTAGCTTTAATTTACAGTAGTAATGATGCAATCGCCAGCGGCGTTTTTACTACCAATCACATTAAAGCTGCACCACTATTATTAACTGAAAAAAATCTCAAAACTAACTGCCTAAGGGCAATTATTACCAATAGCGGCAACGCTAATGCTTGCACTGGAATACAAGGGGAACTCGACGCAGCGCAGATGGCAAGTGCAGTCGCCAACCAATTAGGAATAGACAATAATAAAATTGCTGTAGCAAGTACAGGTGTAATTGGTGTTCAATTGCCTGTAGCCAAAATAACTGCAGCCATTCCGAATTTGGTAGATAAATTAGATCTAGATGGTTCTTTTGCAGCAAAAGCAATTATGACAACCGATACTTTTAGTAAACAAAGTGCTGTTGAAATTCAACTGTCAGATGGTACTAAAGTTCGTATTGGCGGCATAGCCAAAGGTTCTGGCATGATCCATCCTAATATGGCAACCATGCTAGGATTTATCACCACTGATGTAGATATAAGTAGCGAACCATTACAGATCGCATTAAAAGAGGCTACAAATAATTCGTTTAATATGATTAGTGTCGATGGGGATACATCTACTAATGATATGGTTTTAATAATGGCAAATAAGCAATCCGGAAATAGAACTATCTCTTCTATTGACAACCCTGATTGGCAAATTTTCCTGCAGGGTTTAGAAACCGTCTGCATTGATTTAGCCAAACAGATTGCCAGGGATGGCGAGGGAGCAACCAAATTAATAAGCGTTAATGTAAGTGGGATAGACGACACTGATTCCGCCCGAGAAATAGCACGCTCGGTAATTAAGTCAAATTTGGTTAAAGCCGCGATATTTGGCAATGATGCCAATTGGGGTAGAATTGCTTGTGCCGTTGGTTATGCCGGCCCTAAAATTGATTTAGCTAGACTGACAATCAAACTCGGCGACTTAGTATTACTAAATAAAGGTACACCGGTTGAGTTTTCAGAAGAGAAGGCGACGGAAATTCTTAATAAAGAAGAAGTGATTATTGATGTCAATCTTGGTGAAGGAAAAGCACGAACCACTGCTTGGGGCTGCGATCTTTCGTATGACTATGTACGAATTAACGGTTCTTATAGGACATAGCGATGCAAGTTTACCAAGAAAATATGCCAGATAAACCAATCCTGGTTATTAAATGCGGCGGTTCGATTTTACAGGATAAGTCCGAACTATATAGCTTAATACATGATATTTACCAAATTATGGATCGAGGTTTTCTACCAATTATTGTTCATGGTGGCGGACCCGATATAAACCTGCTTTGTGAGAAACTTTCGGTAAAAAGTAATTTTGTTAATGGACTAAGAATAACTTCCAAAGAAATTTTAGATATAACCCAAATGGCGCTCTTAGGACAAACTAATGCCGCTTTGGTCCAAAGTTTCAACCTAAAAAATATCCCTGCAGTAGGTCTATCCGGGCATGATACTAACTTATTAATGGCCGAATTTGTTGATCAAAAAAACCTTGGTTATGTTGGCAAAATAGTTAAAGTCAATAATGATTTTCTAACGCTTTTACTTAATAATAAGATTCTTCCGGTAATTGCGCCTTTGGCAATAGATGGGAATGGTAATACGTTTAACGTTAACGCTGATATGGTTGCAGCAGCTATTGCCATCTCAAGCAGGGCAAAAAGGCTGATTTTACTTAGCGATATCGATGGCTATTACGCAAACTACCCAGAGAAAGATAGCTTAGTCAAGTTTATAAGTAAAAGTGAGGTTGAAGTAGCTTTAAATGAGCCAGGAAAAGTAATTGAAGGGATGAAGCCAAAGTTAACCTCATGCCTAGAGGCTACCACTAATGGAGTAACTAGCGCGCATATAATAAATGGCAAGGTAGCTCATGGTTTACTTAAAGTAGTTGAATTTCCCAGTAGCATTGGGACAACGATTGAATAAGGATTCGAGTAATGGAAATTAAAGCAAGTGTTATTGGCGCCTCCGGTTATACAGGAATTGAGCTTATCCGCCTTTTAAATAACCATCCAAAAGTAGAGATCAAGCAACTACTTTCTTCAACATATCAAGGGCAAAAAATTAGCCAAGTCTTTCCTCACCTGGCTAAGATAGTCCATGGTCGCTTTACAAATTCCCAAATTAGTGAGGTAGCCCAGGAAAGCGATATCGTTTTTTTGGCATTGCCGCATACCAAATCCATTGAAATCTGTGAAGAGTTAATCGAACATGGCTGTAAAGTAATTGATCTTAGCGCTGACTTTAGGATAAATGATTCTGAAGTATATACTAAGTGGTATTTGCATCCCGCCCCTAAGAAAAGCTTGCTTGAGACCGCTATTTATGGGTTACCCGAAATAGGTCTTAGGGAAAAGATCAGTAAAGCTAACTTAGTAGCGAACCCTGGCTGCTATCCAACCGCAACAATTCTTGGTTTAGCACCATTACTTGCCAGTCAGTATATTGACATACAAAATAGTTTTTTAATAGTTGATGCTAAATCAGGAATTTCCGGGGCAGGCCGTAGTTTAAAACTAGATTCGCATTTTTGCGAAGTTAGTAATAACTTTTCAGCATATCAAGCCGGGGGAATCCACCGACATATTCCGGAAATCGAACAGGAACTTAGCAAATTGGCTAATACTCCGATTAATATCAGCTTTACTCCGCATCTGATTCCTATTCCGCGTGGAATGCTTGCAACCATATATTGCAAACTGGCATTTAAGGTAGCTGAGGTAAATGAGCTTATTCAGCTATACGAAGATTATTATAAAGATCATTTCTTTGTCAGAATTATGAGTTATGAAAGTAAGCCGGGGGTAAAAGCAGTAATCGGCAGTAACTTTTGTAATATCAGCTTATTTTTAGATGTAAGAAATAATCAATTAACTATTATCAGTACGTTAGATAATTTGCTTAAAGGCGCTTCTGGCCAAGCAGTACAAAATATGAATTTAATGTTCAAACTTGCAGAATGGACCGGTCTGCAAGCAGCTGGCATATACCCTTAAACAAGCTAATTTATTTATATAAAAATGCAAATTCTTAGAATTAATGACTAAGACGACAATGATTTAATTTTTGTGGAGAACGTAATGACAAAATTATGGGAAAAAGGCTATCAGCTAAATCAAGTAGTTGAGGAATTTATGACTGGTGATGATCCTATACTGGATATGAAAATTGCCAAATATGACTGTATTGCAAGTATTGCCCATGCCAAAATGCTTGAATCAATACAAATTATTTCTGCAAATGACTGCGCCCAATTGGTGACATTACTGACCGAGCTTTTGCAAAAAATAGAGCAGGACGAGTTTACCATCGATAGTAGTCAGGAAGATATCCATACTGCAATAGAAAATTATTTGGTTAAACGACTTGGTGATGCTGGAAAAAAAATTCATACTGCCCGTTCTCGTAATGACCAGGTTCTAACGGCATTAAGGTTATATACCAAAGACCATTTGAAAACTGTCATCCAAAAATTATTAAATACTATAGATGTTTTGCATGGCTTTGCTGATAACTATAAGGATGTACCTTGTGTGGGCCGCACTCATTACCAAAAAGCCATGCCTTCATCCATGGGGCTATGGATGGGGGCTATTGTTGAGTCATTACTGGATGATGCGCAACTCTTGATTGATACTTATAAGTTGATCGATCAATGCCCGCTTGGCTCAGCAGCTAGTTATGGGGTAGCTATCCCTATTGACCGCCAGCTAACCAGCGATTTACTTAATTTTGCCAAAGTACAAAATAATGTATTATATGCAAATAATAGCCGCGGCAAATTTGAGGGAATAGTTATCCATGCTCTAAGCCAAGTTATGCTTGATTTGGCCAAGCTATCTACCGATGTGATCTTATTTAGTGCTCCTGAAATGGGATACTTAAACCTGCCTTTAGAATTTTGTTCTGGAAGTAGCTTAATGCCTAATAAAAGAAATCCTGATCCTTTCGAGTTAATTCGGGCCAAAAGCGCTACGGTATTAGCGAACCTCTGGCAGACCCTGGAAGCCACACGCGGCCTTCCATCCGGTTATAACCGTGACTTTCAGGAGACCAAGCGTCCATTATTTGATAGTTTTGATATTGTAACCAAAGCGCTGGATGTCACTGCCATTGTCATGGCAAAGGTAACTCCAAATCGTGAAAACTGCGTGAATGCTTTTACACCAGATGTCTTTGCTACGGATTACGCTCTTAGCCTGGTAGTAGAAGGAGTGCCATTTCGGGATGCCTACAAAAAAGTTGCTACTAGTCTGGATAAGCTTAATGCTCATGATCCAAATGAAAATATTCTTTCCAAGAAGCATATCGGGGCAACCGGTAATTTAAGGTTAGATCAAGCAAAACAAACACTAGATCAATTTAAGAATATTCAATTATAGATATACAGAGGACATGGACATGCAAAAAAAAATAATATTGGCGTATAGCGGCGGGCTGGATACTTCAGTGATTTTACAATGGTTAATCAATAAGGGCTATGTGGTGACGGCATTTATCGCCGATGTAGGCCAAGAAGAAGATTTTGAGCAGGCAAAGCAAAAAGCAATGCAAATCGGCGCTGATAAAGTAATAATTGAAGATTGCAAAACTGAGTTTATCACCGATTATATTTATCCTGCCTTACAAACTGGAGCCCTTTACGAAGGTCGTTATCTGCTAGGCACATCATTAGCCCGCCCACTAATTGCCAAAAAAATCATTGAATATGCTAAAGAAAACCAGATAATGCATGTAGCGCATGGGGCTACCGGCAAAGGCAATGATCAGATTCGCTTTGAGCTGGTGTTTAGCCAGTTTATGCCGGAGGTAAGTATAGTTGCACCGTGGAAAGACCCAGAGTTTTTGGCTAAATTTAAAGGACGTACCGATCTATTAAACTACGCTAAAGAATTCGGCATTCCGGTAACATCAACCCTGCAAAAGCCATATAGTATCGATGATAACCTAATGCATTGCAGTTATGAAGCAGGAATCTTGGAAAATCCTGAATTAACCCCTCCAGAAGACATGTTCAGGAAAACAAAGTCACCTGAGGATGCACCAGATAAACCATTTAGAATTAGTATAACATTTAGTAATGGTGTTCCTACAAAAGTAATTGAAAAAGATACGGGGATAACTATTGGAGGAAATCCGCTAACGTTATTTAATTACTTAAATGATATTGCTGGCTTAAATGGTGTCGGGCGAATTGATATAGTTGAAAGCCGCTTTGTCGGGATGAAATCGCGTGGCGTATATGAAACACCAGGTGGAACAATCTTACATAAGGCTTACCAAGATATTGAGTCACTGACACTTGATCGTGAAGTGTTACTCTTAAAAGCTTGTGCTGCACCAAAGATAGCCCAATTAATTTATAACGGTTTTTGGTTTAGCCCAGAATTTAACATGCTTTATTCCGGGATTAAACAGAATCTTAAGTATATAAATGGCACCGTTCATATTTCTTTATATAAAGGGAATGTCACTATAGTGGGGCGTAGCTCACCAAACTCTCTTTATGATCATGATGTCGCAAGTATGGATGTGCTTGGGGATTACGACCAGACAGATGCTAAAGGCTTTATTAAATTAAATGCCCTAAGGCTAATAAACCAGCAGTCTGCATGCCAAAAAGTTTATCAGAACGTGCTAGTAGGCTAAAATTAGTTTAAGTTTGGAGCAAAACGCAAATGAATACACGACAAGAATATCCCAAATACTTATTAGATATCTATAATCAAGTTAATTTTGTACCATTACGTGGATCAGGCTCGCGTTTAATTGGCGAAGATGGGCGTGAAATTATTGATTTAGCAGGTGGGATAGCAGTCAACGCTCTTGGACACTCCCATCCTGGCTTAAATGAGGTGCTTCTAAATCAGTCTAACCAGCTTTGGCATGTAAGTAACTTCATGGTTAATAAGCCGGTAGTACTTCTTGCCAAATATTTAGTCGAGCACACCTGCTTTGATAAAGCATTTTTTTGCAATAGCGGAACGGAAGCAATTGAAGCAGCGTTAAAGCTAGCACGAAGATATGCGCGAGTGCATCATCATGCCAATAAAAATAAAATCCTAGCATTTAAAAACGCTTTTCACGGTAGAACTCTATTTTCCGTAACGGTAGGGGGACAAAGTAAATATAGCGAAGACTTTGCTCCATTACCTGGTGGAATTATTCATGGTGAATACAATAACCTAGAGGGCTTAGCCAAATTAATAGATGCTGATACCGCTGCTGTAATAGTTGAGCCTATACAGGCTGAAGGGGGAGTAATTCCAGCTACGCTTGAATTTTTGCAAGAACTAAGAATTTTATGCAATCAACATAATGCTCTACTAATATTTGATGAAGTTCAAACAGGAGTAGGGCGGACCGGTAAATTTTTTGCTTATCAGGACTATTCGGTTGAGCCTGATTTGATTTGTATTGCCAAAGCCTTAGGCGGCGGCTTTCCGATTGGTGGCGTCTTGTTAAAAGAAAAGTTTAATACGGGTTTTGCTATTGGCTCTCACGGGACAACTTTTGGGGGTAATCCTCTAGCTGCATCTGTTGCCAACTTTATTGTGAATACGGTTAATACTCCTGAAATTCTAGCTGGAGTTACTAAACGCTCTGAATTAGTTGTGAAGATTTTACAGTCAATTAATGATAAGTATAAAATTTTTAAAGAAATTCGTGGCAAAGGCTTATTAATTGGGGCTGAGTTAATCGAAGAATTTCATGGTATGGCCCGTGAAATAATGGTACTAGGCTATGATTTTGGGGTTGCCACCTTAATAGCTTCACCAAATGTATGCCGGTTTACGCCCGCATTAAATATCCCTTTAGAAGATATTGAAATAGGCTTAGACAAATTTGGAACTGCAATTAAGCAATTTTTAGCAAATAATTAATTCCTAGCCGGCAAGTAGTTGAAAGACACATACAGTAAAAAGCTATTAACTACTTGCAGCGCGTGAACTAGTTAAAGGATTATTCACTTGATCATTGCTGTCTGAAGAATTATTGTAGCTGCCATCCATATTAGCACAACCAAACAAACTAATAATCAATAGGGCAGCTAATGCTACTTTTTTCATTATATACTCTTTGATAAAATTAATGAAGCAATAGTATAGCACAAACGAATAATGAGAATTAACAGGTAAATTTAATTTTTTTTCTGTATAAGTTAACAGTTCTCCTTGGTAAAAAACCGGTATCCATTCCTAGAAAGTATATAAAAATTAAATAATCATGCTGGAACATAGTAGCTTTCTTTAGTTGAAGAAGGTAAAAATGGAATTGAATTTAGTTTTAATTAAAAAAGTTAAAAATGTGTGTTACTTAATATGCTGATTTATTTTGTAAACGCTTTAATTCGATAAATAATTAGCAAAAAACACTTGCAAAAGCTAGATACTTCAACTATAATAACGTTCTGACCTAAAGCGGAAGTGGCGAAATTGGTAGACGCACTGGATTTAGGTTCCAGCGCCGCGAGGCGTAAGAGTTCGAGTCTCTTCTTCCGCACCATTAACTTCCTGATCTGATTAACTCCAAAAACCAAATGGCAATAATATGGCAACATTTCAGTAACTACCTCTTAATTTATAATTAACCCTTTTAGTAGTACCCCCATAAATTCTTATTACCATTTCCATATCACGATGACCCAACTGATCTGCAACAAATTGTAAACATATATTTAATCTGCTCTTCATTCCCCTTTAACACAAGAAAGCTAGATAGGCTTTAGTACTCGCAAAGCCTCTTCAAAACCCTCGAAAAAATCATGCTTTCAATAATTTCCTAGTTTACCGTATTTTCATGATAGCCATGATTTATCACTAACTTTAAGCATATGTGGTGAATCGCTGCATATCAAACCAGAAGAACATTTTACTACCGCAACGCATATCAAAGATAGGCTTATAATCTGTAATCATAGTTTTACTTTCGTATTAATAAATGTACAATTAATGCCACTAGAATTATTGTGCAATTGCAGCGCAATTGATATAATGTAACTATTAAAATGTATCTTGGGACTATTATGGAAGAAAAAGAAGTTAAGCATTTTGACAGCATAAGGCAATTCTATCTGGATGCTTATAAACTAAATTATCAATTGGTACATTTTCAGACAGACAAGTTAGCTGCATTCTTCTCATTAGTTGGCGTTGCTATTGTCGCTTATTTGCTAAATAATATTCCAATATTTATTCTTAACTTTAATCAAGCCATAATTTTAATAATTCCAACGGCTATAGGCTTTCTAATGTTAATTATTGCCTACTTATTTAGTAATTTTTATACTGCTAAAGTTAACGCTGAAACTTCAATTTTATTGCGTTCAGAGTACAGTGAGGAAATGGATAATTTTGAAATTTTAGATGGTATTACTAATAGAACAAAATCAATTATCAAAGCTTACGGCCCAATACTTAAACTCTTAAGATTTGGTTATGCAATATCAATAAGTCTTTCAAGCATTAATTGTATGTATATTAAGTATAATCTATACTGCAGGTCAGTATGTTTTTCAGCTTTCATTTTTGGTATGCAGTTTGTCTATGCAGTATTAATAACTGCGTTGTACATAAATAATAACAAGACGCTTAAAAGTATGCTCTCAAAGAAGCCCTAAATCATATTAGGCATAGCGCCAAATTCAGTAAAACAATTAAAACCGAAGGTGGAGACCTTGATATCAACGTACCGCATAATAGGAATTCAGTATTTGAACAACCATATTACAAAAAAATATAATCGTTGCCTAGAAGGAGTGTGGATGAAGTAATTCTTGCATTATATTCTTGTTGAAATGTCAATGCGCGATATACGCGCTACTATTAGCGAACTTTATTACCATGATTTATCAGAAGAGCAAATCTCAAGCATCACTGAAAGTGTTAATGATGCAGTCAGGGAATGGCAAAACCAACAACTAAGCTTCCGTTATTCAATATTATACCTTGATTGTATCGCTATCACAGTTCAAGAGAACAAATCGATTATATATAAAACTGTTTATCTGGCTTTAGGCATTCTCACAGATGGAGTAAAAGAATTGCTAGGTAAGTGGGTAGCGCAAAATGAAGGAGCTAAAATTTGGCTAAGTGTTCTAGTACTAAATAATCGTTGCCTCAAAGAGGTGTTTGTCGCTTGCTATGATGGCTTAACTAGATTCCCTGATGCAATATTACTAGTGTTTATTTAGCATGTCAAGCTCAATCACATGGTACGTAATTCCATAGCCTTTGTTCCATATAAGGACCGTAAGGCTGTAGCAAATGATCTTAAAGCTATTTACCTATCTGATACAGAAGAAACTGCTCTGCAAAACCAAGATTTGCTTGCCAGTAAATGAGATCATACATATCTTGCCATCAGTAAATCCTGGTATAATATATTGAATCAGCTTAATACTTTTTTCATAAATATTTTTAATGAAATAGATAAACGGCAAACAAAGGGCACTGATAATGAACATTACTAGCTACATCTCTGGCGAATTACGCCAAGAATACCAATACAAAAGCTTTGTACCAAGTATGATTAATCATACTTTTACTTGGGATGATCCACAAATTAATACCTTGCTGGAAGATGCTACCCGGGCGCTGGGTGAATTAAATGCTTTTACTATGATAGTGCCGAATGTGGATATTTTTATCCAGATGCACATAACTAAGGAAGCTAATACCTCCAGCAAGATTGAGGGTACCAAAACCGAGATTGATGAAGTTTTGTTATCTAAAGACCAGATTAATCCTGAGAAACGCGATGATTGGCAGGAAGTACGCAACTATATCGATGCAATGAATTCAGCACTGGATGAATTGAACCGTCTGCCGATAAGTAATCGTCTGATTAGGCATATTCATGCGATATTGTTAAATAGTGTGCGTGGTGAAACTAAACAGCCGGGAGAGTTCCGCTCCTCACAAAATTGGATTGGTGGCGCTAACTTAGCTACCGCCTATTTTGTACCGCCACATCATGAGCTGGTTCCAGATTTGATGAGTGATCTGGAAAAATTTTTGCATAATGAGGAAATCTATGTGCCGCATTTGATTAAAATTGCAATTGCTCATTATCAATTTGAAACTATTCACCCTTTCCTTGATGGTAATGGTCGTATTGGTAGGCTGCTGATCACCTTATATCTGGTTAGTAATGGTTTACTGAATAAACCATCATTATACCTATCTGATTTTATCGAACGTAATAAGTCGCTATATTATGAATCCCTTACTTTTGTCCGGGCACAAAATAATCTGGCGGGCTGGTTAAAATTCTTTTTAACCGCTGTTATTGAGACAGCAAAAAATGGTGTAGAGACATTTAAAAAGGTTCTGGCATTAAAGCATGATATGGATGCAATAGTCCTCGAATTCGGCAAACGTTCATCGAATGCCAAAATGTTACTTGATTATTTATATCAGAAGCCAGTTATTACTGTTGCAGAAATTATTGTTCCACTGGAAATAAGCAAACCAACAGCAAATACTTTGGTAAAAGAGTTTGTAGCTAGACAAATTTTAATTGAAGAAACTGGTTTTCAGCGTAATCAGATTTTTACTTTTAAGCGCTACCTGGATATCTATAGTAAAAGTTAGGAGCTTAACTTTAACTAAGAAAACCCATAGTAAAAGTTAGCCCTCCAAATTTAACTAAGGAATCTACTAGTTAAAGGAAGATATTCAGCACTTTTTGATTTAACAACTTTTATGATTATTTTATTTTTTATTGCTAGTAAAAATAAACCCATTAATGTACGCGAAATCGAAAAAGCTACTGCAGAGTATGCTTTTGATAATCAGTGACTTTACAAGTTAGGAAGCAAATCCATTTTTTCGCACTCATTATTTCATTCAATTTTATCAAAAGATCGAACATTGAATTAAAAAATTCACATCTAAAATAAAGTCAATAGCGTATAATTCAACCAACTTAAATAGAATAATTATTTGATAATTTTGCTCGATATATAAATGAAATATCCCAAATTGACATAGGTATCTCAGCTTAAGTATTAGTCAAGTAATTTCGTTGAGAAGCTAAAAAATAGGTTCTATGATAATAGTAACTATCAAGCATCGTTATTTAAATTAGTAGATTGATATGGAAAAAGACATAAGCATTAAAACTAACCGGTTATACCTGCGTTTATTACAGCAAGATGATATTGAAAATCTGGTTGCATTAAATAGTGATCCTGATGTACGGCGCTTTCTTCCAGATGGAGTTCAAAATCGTGAACAAACTAAAGCAAGAATGGAGAATTTTTTATCCTTTTACAAGGATCATGGATTACCATGTTTTGTGGCATTTGAATTAGATACGGGAGAAATTGTCGGTAGGGGAGGCTTTGGACCAATTGAGAATGAAATTGAAGTTGGATATTTACTTCTAAAAAAATATTGGGGTAAGGGCTATGCTACTGAAATCTTAATTGCTTTACTAGCGTGGGCTAAACAAAATATTAAAACTGAGTACATAATAGCACTCACCCCATTAGCTCATACTGCTTCCCAACGCGTTATTTAAAAGTGTGGCATGAAAAAATTTAAAAATGCTTTAGCTTATAATATTGAATGTTACTTTTATCGAATCAAAAACTGCTAATAATAATTAGCTTTTTGAACCCGTCGAAATTTTCGACTAGTTCTATAGATTTAACGCTACTATTTATCTTTCCTGGCAATTATTAAAAATCGATTTTGGGTTATTTTAACTCCTTCATCCGTCATCAGTTTTTCAGTAACTCTACTAAATGACTCTTGGTCTTTTTCTAAATCAAAACTACTTATTGTCGGGGTATATTTACATGTGCGACACGATGTTGCTAAATAAAGCTGTCTCACAGAGATGAGACTACCCATGCTACTGGGTAAATCTAGGATTATGAATAAAGAAGCTAATCCGACAATGTAACAAGAATGCGAAAGCATTGGGACGTGATGCGTGAGCAAAATGCTCTCCTGTCAGCCATGCGGCGGGCTAGTGCTAGATAATCGGTATGGTAAATGTAATGTGAATCTGTGAAGAAAGACCGTCACTACGTAAACAGTGAAACATGGCTGTAACACTGTAACCAAAAATGGTAATATAAGCCGGAATATCATGGTGTAATGGATATTCGTAGTCAAATGGCTCATCGGTCTATAACAGATACCTAACCCGATATGCTTTATTGGCGGAACGTGGTAAACCAGTATAACTCCCAAGAGGAAGGCAAGCCGTGAGGTAAGCTGATAGCTATGCTGGCAGAGGATGTTGGAGCAAGCTAACGCCAATTTGTAATGAATTGGATAGTGGTTATGCCATAACCCGAAAGGGTGCAGACTTCCAACTGGTTTTTAATCGCGAGATAGTTTAGAGAACCGTAATTATGAAGGAAAGCAAATGATGGTAGCTAATACTAATGCGCCTTCAGCCAAACAATCATGGGATACCATAGACTGGCATCCCATTGAAGTACAGGTAAAACGGCTGCAAATGCGTATCGCGAAAGCAACTCGGGAAGGCAAACATCGTAAAATAAACTCTTTACAATGGTTACTAACCCACTCGTATTCAGCTAAATTATTAGCGGTAAAACGAGTAACCCAAAATAGTGGTAGCAGAACTGCCGGAGTCGATAAAGTGAGATGGATTAGTCCGTCTCAAAAGATAACAGCGGTTAAACAACTAAACCGTAGGGGCTATAAGCCTCTGCCGCTAAGAAGAATTTATATTCCGAAAGCAAACAATAAAGTTAGACCTCTTTCTATTCCGGCGATGCGCTGCCGCGCAATGCAGGCTTTATATTTGATGGCACTGGAACCAATAGCCGAAACTATAGCAGATAAAAATGCTTACGGATTTAGGCCAAGACGCTCTTGTGCCGATGCAATTGAACAATGCTTTTGTATGTTGGCTAAACGGCGTTCAGCACAATGGGTGCTTGAAGGCGATATTAAATCTTGCTATGACAAAATTAACCACCAATGGCTAATTAATAATATCCCCATGGATAAAGAGATTCTTGGAAAATGGTTAAACTGCGGATTTATTGAACAAAACCAACTATACGCAACAACAGAAGGAATATCTCAGGGGTCAATTATATCACCGACTATTCTTACAATAACTCTGGCTGGCCTAGAGCAAGCTATTAGCAACGTCTCTCATTGGAAAGAAAAAGTACACTTCATTTCATATGCAGATGACTTTGTTATAACTGGAGAATCGAAAGAACTACTCGAAGATAAAATAAAGCCTGTTGTTATAGAATTTCTGAAAGAACGTGGGCTGGAACTATCAGCAGAAAAGACGCTTATTACACATATAGAACAAGGATTTAACTTTCTAGGTTTTAATATACGTAAGTATAGGCAAAAGCTGCTGATAAAACCAGCTAAGAAGAATATCTTGGAATTCATAAGTGCAATCCGTACTGAAATCAAAGCTCATGCGACTGCAAAAACGGAGAATCTAATAAAATTGCTAAATCCCAAAATCATGGGATGGGCATATTATTATCGCCATGTAGTTTCAAAAACTGTATTCAGCAAAGTAGATTGTGAAATCTTTAAAGCAATCTTAAGGTGGGCGAAACGTAGGCATCCCCGCAAAGGTATGCGCTGGATCAAAAAGAAGTACTTCTGCCGAATTGAACACGACAATTGGGTGTTTAATGCGGGTTATCAACCAGTAGGCGGAAGATACAAACTTCTGAGGCTAGCTAGAACCATTGCAATACCAATAATTCGTCATATCAAGGTGCGCGGAGAAGCTCAACCTTATGACCCTAAATATTCTGAATATTTCGAAGCTCGTTCACGCAAACGAAAGCTAGCTTACTTAAGGGAAGTTGCTGAGTCAGGACATCTGGCTTAATAAAAACTTGAGCCTACTGCGGGGAAACTCGCACGGTGGGTTCTTGGTGGAGCTATAGCTTACACGACAACTCTAATAATCCTTGTTTAGTATAAAAAGTATTCCAAAATCCGTTTGAAATTGAAATATCTGATGAGTAGGCTTCTAGATTATCCCTATGCAGTTTAAGACACGATTCATTGTTTAAATTAATCAATTGGCCACGCCAAAGTCCATTAGGATCTATACCAAAGGCTTTTTTAAATTCCAGTTTATCTTCACAACCTATTGTTTCGTTAATAAAATACCCTCCAGGTCGTAATACCTTAAATACTTCCTCAAAATTCCAAGGTGCAAGGCTACAAGTTACAATATCAAATGAGTTATCCTGAAAAGGGAGATGTTCTGCTATTCCTTCAACAATTTCAATATTTTTAATATTCGCTTCGGTGATATTTTTAAGCGCGAGTTCACGCATTGCTGGGCTTGGCTCCAGTGCGATTATTTGTTTAATATTTGGGGCGATATTTAGCAATTTTCTTGCATCACCCGAACCAATGTCAAGCAATACTGAACTTGAACTACATTTACTTAGTATTACCTCTTGCAAATTCCATGGGCGTTTTTCATCTCTTCCTCGAAGCAAATCAGAAGCATATCCTTCTTGGTATAGCTTAGTATTTTTGAACATAGTTTTCCTTAGATGAGATCATAGTTTTAAAAGATTGAACGGCAGCTTTCCCCCTAAGCTTATGGGGCATACATTATTCTAGAATTTAAAAATTGCTTTTATAACCTAAATTCTAACACTTAAAATTTTTTAAATTTACGTTTAATACCATGAAATAGAAATGAATATTTAAATAACCATATCTATAAAATTTTTCACAATATTAAAATTGAATAATTAGATAATATTCGAGATATCAATTAATATTATTTTTTGGTAATATCATCAGTACTAATTAAGTATCTAATATTTCGTATTAGTTTTACAATGTAAAGTTACTAAATTTTCTTAGCTTAATACCGGACACTTTTATGTTTGATACTTCGGGCAACAGTTAATTTTATTAGATTTACTATGAGGGATGCTTGATTTATACGAATTATATAGAATATTAGACTTTGTTTATGAGTTGGCGTTATTTGTTGAACTCTTGGAGTCTCGCGAGGCATCAACAAATAGCCAATGAATAATTACAAAGTCTTATATTTGGAATATTGAGTTATAAATTAAGCTTTCCTCATAATAAATCAACTATAAAAGATATGCATTTGTACAATACATCTATTAAAAGTGTCCGGTATTGAGATTTCTTAGGCTTTATATGTTCGAATGCTTCTCTAGCATATTTTAAACAAGAATAAAATCTATCTTGTAAATTTTATTAATAGTGCCAAGTTATGAAGTTTTAATTATTGTTAAATCAATTATCAATATGATTAACCTGTAAATGAGGGAGAGAAAATGTTAAATTTATTAATTCAAGCAAAGCAGTATTCAATTAACCAAATAAATAAAATGCTAAATCCTTATTTTATGAAATCGGAGTTATCTGAACAAAAAAGTAATCTAATTAGAAATTTACGGAATACTGAAAATGACAAAAAGCGAGAGTTTATTAGAAAGCACCTGCCAATATTATGTCAGGAACAAAATTTTTTCCATCGTAATGTTATTGATCATATCCCACATTCGTTGGCAAATGCCATACTAGTGTTGCTAAATGTGGAAAATAAAACATTTGCAAATTTACCTATAGAACAGCAAAGAGTGTTATTTCTTGATACGTTGATGGGAGTGTTGGAAGGAATAAAGGATTTCAATAATTTTAGTGATCCTGGGTGCGCCAGAATTTACTCCATTTGCAAGGAAATTAAACAAAGCAGAAGGTCTGATCACAAGGATAGTATACAATTTACAACTATATTTGATCAATTTCTTATAAATAAAGAAAATCAACAGCAAGGAGTAGTAAGTTATTTTAATAGCCGTTATACTGATTATAGTAAAATGAATGAAACAATAGAGCTCGCACATTCTGAAGTTACAAAAAAATCAAGAAATTCAAATAACTCAGATCAAAAGCAAGTAGTTCTTCTTCCGGAAGGAAGTGCAAAATATGATTGCATTATCGCAAAGAGTAAAGGTCAAGAAGATCCAAATATCTATCATTCTATACGGGTGGGGGTTAAATCTGTAGATATTGATAAAAATGCCTACCAAAAGTCAGGCCCTATGATTGGTGTCTATGTTGCTGCTCGCTTAATTAAAAATTTCCTTACGAATAAGGGACTTGATTTGAGGAATTTTACATTTTTTATTATTACTTATGTTTACGCTAATGAACAAAGAGTAATTGAGATTAATGCTGTCCGGACGAAGGATACAGATTTATTAAATGCTTATGATAAAAGCTTAAGCCTCTATGAATCGAAATCGTATGGTACAGATAAACAACAATTACCGACTGATCCCGCAACTAGCGGTGTATTACAAAAGGCTCTATTTTATCCAAATCTTATGCTAACTCAAGAAAAACCAATTAACTGCAAAAATTACTATAGTTATTTAGGTACAGATATTCAAATGCATAAAAGCCACTTTGATAATGATATTTTGCTTAGCGAATATTATTATATGCAAAAGAAAACAGGTGCCTAATTTAAGGCGCGAAATTATAAATAGGCGACTAGTCATATAATTGTATTTTTTGTGTAGGGTCAAAACTTCTAGAAACTTGCCTATTTCTTTGCATTTGATCTAAAAAAATTGGTGTTAATAGTTGATTTATATTAAAGATTTGGATTTACGTTGGATACATCCTTTTCCATTGAAAGTTCATATTAAATAATTTATAATAATATCATCTAGAATTGGTTTGGGGATAATCTTAAATTTATTAATAATTGCTTCATTTTGTATTTTATAATTATTATAAAACGAAGTAACAATGTAAGTATTTTTAACTTTTGCGTTAATTGCTATTTCTAAACCATTATATTCTTGCTTAATCAATTGGTAATCGCTAAGCAAAACAAGATTTTCTTTTTGGTTATTATTAAGAATTTTTATATACTCTAAAGCATCAGCTCCGGAAAAGATATGTCTCACTGTAATATCTGGGTTAACCTTTATGGTCTGGCTTAATATTTGCTCCCAAGTATCATGAATTAACTCATCATCCTCAAGTATAACAATTATGGTATTAAAGTAAATATTAATTGAATTAGTATACCATTCTGGTGCAGAAATTTTAGGAAATGATAAGCTAATTCGTGTACCAAAATCTTCTTCTGAGTAAATGTTAATAGTCCCATTATTCTCATTCACGGTATCTAATATTTGCCCAAAACCAATACCATGACCACTTGCTTTTCCACAAGATACCTTTATATTTCTTTTTAGCTTTTCCAAAACATTTTGAGGTATACCTCTTCCATTGTCTTCGACTCTTATACAAACGTCATTTTTATTATTTACCATTAATTTTATAAAAATGAATCTATGACTTTTTCCGCCCAAGGCTTCTACAGCATTATTAATTAGGTTTGAAATCATTCTCTCAAAAGCAATAGGCCGCATACTAATAAATAAGTTATGGTTTTTTTCATTGCATCGTAATTCAAAACTAACATGAGCCCGCTTATATTCATACTTCTTACCTCTTAGAAGCGAATCTATAGCAGGTTTTACTAGCATTGCTATAGGTTGTTCTTCTTCAGTATGCTTCATGTCGCCAGCTAATAAATAACTAGCTATATCAAAAATTCTTTGGCTTGACTCTCTAATTGCATGCCGTTCTATCTCATCAATTTTCAGGCTGTCTAAGTGAAATTTCAATGCTAAAAGTGGGGAAAATAAATCATGGCTAATTTGCTCAACAAATTTTTTGAATTGTTCCCTTGCCTTTTCTTCTTTTCGTATTGCTGTTATATCCATAGAAATACCTATTAATCCAACAATTATATTATTAGCATTTCTAATTGGATGTTTTTGGCTTAAATAAACTCTCTCACCAAACGGCGTCATAATAGGTTCTTCTACTGTCCGCGCTATACCGGTCTCCATTATCATTTTGTCAATATTATGTATTGATAATGCACTAAATTCATCTTCAATAATCTCAAAGATAGTTTTGCCAATAAATTCTGAAGGTGAATTAAACCCGAATTCTTCAGCCTGATTCTGGTTTGCTCCCCGATATACCCCTGATTTGTCTTTCCAAAATACAAATGGTAACATATCAAATAATAATTTTAATATTTCATAATTATTGTCTAAGTTGACTTTCATCCATAAACTCAATTAAAGTTGATTTTTTTGTAAATATAAAAACACCGTTTTTCTTTCTTCTCAAGCTGATGTTAACTTACTCGAGTTAAGATTTATCTAAACCAAGTCATTGTAGCATAATGCATAAAATTTAATATAACCAGAATTAACGAATCTTTACAATCAGTAAATTCAAATATTTAACTATCATCCAGGATAACTATTTTAGGCATAGTTCTTGCGATTAATAGATATATACAGTAGTAACACTTAGGGTTTATATTTGACTATAGATTTTTTAGTTTAGATTTAGACAAAGATCTATCGTTGCCAGATATCCTCATGAATAATAAAATCCTTTCTATGATAGTTGGCTAGCTAATTATAACAATTGTTAATAAATTTAAAAAAGGAAAAATATCATGACAGATAAAAATAAACAAGACAATACGCAAAATCGTGGCTTCGCTTCAATGGATCAGGAAAAGCAACGTGAGATTGCGAGTAAAGGAGGCCATGCCGCTGCTGATCATGGTGATACCTCAAATCGTGGTTTTGCATCAATGGACCCAGACAAACAGCGTGAGATTGCAAGCCAAGGTGGCCATGCTGCCGCTGATCATGGAGACACTTCAAAGCGGGGCTTTGCGTCGATGGACCCAGATAAGCAGCATGATATTGCTGTTAAAGGCGGGCAAAACTCACATGGTGGCCATAACCACTAATTGAAGCTCAATAATTAGTTTATAATGTAAAATGCCCCAATTAAATTGGGGCTAAATTTATTTAACTAAAAATATAAACGTACACTTATTCAACTTCATCATAATATATATTCATTTTAGGCTTTTTATACCAAGGATCATCTGAATTTTCAGAGTAGGGTATATCTAATCCTGTTTGCTCGTTGAGGTCCCGTACATTCTCATTATCTTTAATTTCGTTTTCAGAAATAATTTCCATCTGTGCTTTTAAGTTAATCATGCTAAGCTCCTCTAAGCATAAAAGCTCACTATTGGATACTATAAAAATGTTAAGTTCAATCTGTTTAAGTATAAATTAAAAAATTACTCGTCACCACAAGGTATATTTGCAGAGAATTTTAGTGATCAAAAAAATTTAACTTAATTACATTTAAAAAATAACCAGTAATGAGACATGAATGTTTTTTCACTTGCATATATTAATCTATTTAATTTAAAGTTTCCAAGTAAATGTTTTACCCTATATTTCATATACAAATTAAAGATTCAACCCTTCAAAGATAAATTCTCATATATATTTATATTTAGTGGTTGAAATGGATTCAAAAAGGACTATTTTGATTTGAGAAAGAATCCGGTAGTTTTTGGCAGATATCCCATAGCTCTGTAATTAAATTATTTTCAAATAAAAAGATATGTACGGTTGCAAGGCCATTATCGTCTGGGTTATGCTTTACATTAGAATGGACTACAACAGTATTACCTTCTTGGATAATCTGATAAATTTTAATAGTCGCATTAGGGTTATCCTTAGCGCTAGCTTCCATCCCGCGCATCAGGGATTCTTTATCCCCGGGAAAATATGGGTTATGATGGCGGAAATTACTACATGTATACTTATATGCATCATCTATTTTTCCAGCTATACATAAATGTAGAAAACTTGAAACGATTTCTTTATAATTATCTGCATATATAATCTCGTGCATTGTGGGAATCCTTGTTATTTAGTTATTATAGGTAAGAATTTGCATTAAGTCGATATGATAACGTATTTTCTAGGTTTTTTTAAAATTTAAAGTATTAAGCAATTTTATTATTATCTACAGCTTAAGGCTAGCGAAAATCTTTACCTAAGATTGAATTTTCAATTGTCTGTTCCAAACAAGGAATCAATAAGTATCTTATCCTCTATTACCGATAAATCAGTGAACTATTTCTTCCTTTTTTGAGGTAAAAAAAGATGTGATAACTATTTCAGTATGATCTTTAACCCAATAAGAAATCAGAAAAGGGATTTGCTGTACAACATATTCCCTCAATTCAGGTATTTCATCTACCATTCTTGCAATATAGTTATCGTCTCTTATAGAATGTAGTGCGTTCTTGATAGCTTCAATAAAATCACCAGCTATAACCTCGTTAGCATTTTGTAGATACCAGTCAATATAAACTTCAAAATTATTTAATGCTTCCAAAGCCCAAATTATTTTTTGCATTTATTGAATACTCTTGTTACATCATTTTCTGTAGCAACTATCCCATTCTGTGCTTGCTGTAGCCCTAAACGCATTTTTTCAATCTGCCAATTCCGTAACTCTTGCTATTTACCTAGCTCAGCCCAGTACAATTTCTCCGGCTCAACTAGGAGAAGCTTATGTTTGATGGGGTTCCACTTCCAAACCACAGGAAGTTACAAACTTTTGGGCAGTAAATAATAAATTTACTCCCCAAAAGGCATATACTAGAAACTAGCATCTATCTTTATTGAATTTGCGGTATATCAATATCTAGAGGCTCTGCGCGAATTGCATTTTTAATATCTGGACGGATGCCGCTTGCGGCATAAAGCATACTCCAAGAACTAATAGAAGAACCATCTCCAAATAAGCAGATATCAGTTTCTCCTTCTTTGCCGCTAAAACCGCCACCATAGGCGGCGAAAACGATTTCTGTACCATGAAGTTTACTACACACATTAGCGGAAGGGTTATCATAGGGATACTTGGGTAATGGTTTATTCATATCTACAGCTATTTTAAGGGTATAAGTCGCTGCTAGATTGGGAGTGGGAGATAAGGTGTCTAAGCCTACATAAGCTACATTGCCATCGGATTGCAAACGACAGAACTTTTTAGATAACCCTTTAATATTGCCACTATGGGTATCGATAATAGCAGTTAGCTCAGTAACTTGTCCATGTTGGGCAATACAGTAATTTTCTAACTCTACCGGTAATATATCCGAGTTTCCGTTTACGCTAGCGTAAGCTTGGATCGAAATAAGACTAATTGCTAAAATCCTAAGTAAATATTTAATCATTTGCTTCTCCATATATTAAATTATCAGAATTAATAAGCAATACAAAAAAATGCTGCTTATTGTAAGTATTCTAAAATTAAAATGAAGAAGAGAAGTTACAATGAATGTGAAAATCCCTATAAGTTTTGGTTAATTTGAGAATATTCGTCAAAAGTATCACTGCAAGTGATTAAATATTCTCACTAAAGCCTTTATCTTAACAAATAAAAACCAAAATTTGCCTGCTAATATCATTATAAAACAATAGCATATTTAGGTTTGCTATTTACTGTTTAGTATTAGCTACACAATTTTATAGGCAAAATTAGTAGGTTTAAGATTAGATTTGATTGTTGCTAATTTGCGCAAGTGTATAATTTAGCATATTAGCTTGATATTCCTTATCGGCTAAAGACTTGAGCATTTTGCTCAAATTTGTTAAACCATCTATTTTTTGAGGGTCTTCAGTCTTATTAAAATTATCTATAATTGTTTGTAAAGAACTAATGCAAGTTTGTAAACTGACTTCGTTATTAGGTGCTTTACTGCATTTTTTTAGACTATGTAGATTTTCCATAATTATTTATTCCATAATTTATTGTATAAGCCGTTTTATTTATTCATTGATATGCTTTAGAGTTTGAACGCTTCTATTTAGAACCCTGTCAAATCGAGTTTTGAAGATATATGTATTTTAAAAAGTGATTCATTTTAAGTTATTTCTCTTTATTAACTTGTATTATGATGTGTAAAATCAAGTTATTTAGATGATGATAATAACCGGTTAATTAGATTTTTTCTACCTAATTTTTTACATAGAGAATTGTTATCTAAACGGAATTATTAATTTATGTTACGCACTTTCACCAGCATTTTTAGCAAAATTTTAAAAATAGCTAGTCTGCTTTAAATTTTAACGAAAAGTCTTCCAGACATAGAAACTTTTTGAGCGGAATTATAAAGTTAGGCGGAATATGATATTGCAAGTTGGAAGTTATAATTCAATAATTAAATTGCTTTTAAGTTATTAAAATGCTAATATTACTACTGATGAATACCTTAGTAAAGAAGTGCTGCTATGAGCAAAAAGTTACTTGATTTTGAATATAGTTTCCAAGACATGATAAGAGTCCTTAAAAACAGTAAAAGCTATTTACCAGTTTGTAGATCACTTACTCAGCATCTTACGGATCTAATTGAAGTTGCTTATTGCAAGTTAGAATTACTTATCAAATTAAACAAAGAAATTGATGAGATAATTAATAGTGAAAACACAGTAGATAATATGCTATTTCTTGAGAAGTCTTGTGCCAGATCGCATGAACTATATGAAGAAATTAGGCATCTGCCAATTATGAACGAAGATCAACAAATATTGGATGAAATGTTGCCTCTTAGCAGAGTTGGCACAAAATATGGCGACTTACTTTCGTTAATTTATGAAAACCAAGCTTTGATTGGTGTGCGGAATAATCCATTTATGGATACTTCTCATTTACATATTCGTTAAAGTTTAGAGATACAAATGTTTAAAAAAATATTATTTATTATTATTTCATTTTATTTGACTGGCTGTGCAGCTGCGTATCTAGATGGTACAACACCAACCGATGCAACTATCGGTAGTGCTTGTCAGCAGCCAGATTCTTCAAGTAGTCATAAGTAAGAGCAGATAACTTTAGTCTATAAGTGCTCCATGAATTCGCGGGGGTGCTATTTTCTATTAGCTGAGATTATACCCGTGAACCTGTTTAGTTAATACTTGCAAAATGATGAATTGGAGATCACACCTAAATCAATTTCTAGAACTATTTCCAAACCATTTTTCTTATCTTTATTATTCTAAGTTCTTTTAAATAGTCAGACAAAGATATAAATGTTATAATAAAATAACAACCTAATTTCCAGTAGCCATCAATATTTTCCTGATAGGATAGTTTAATTTATGAATATTCTTTATATCAATCATTATGCAGGTTCTATATACCATGGAATGGAATATCGTCCTTATTACCTAGCGCGAGAATGGGTAAGGCAAGGGCATAATGTTACGATTGTGGCTAGTAACTTTTCACATATCCGTAAAAAGAATATTGACATGGCAGCTAACCAAAATTATTTAAGTGAGCGCATTGATGGTATTAATTATATCTGGTGCAAGACACCAGAATATGGCAAAAATGGAATAAAACGATTTATTAATATCTTTTCCTTTTTGAATAAAGTAAAAGGAATAAGGAATAAACTAATAGCAGAATTTAGCCCTGATATTGTTATTGCTTCATCAACTTATCCATTTGATACCAAAATCAGCTATCAAATTGCTAAACGGTCAAACGCCAAATTTGTATATGAAATTCATGATTTATGGCCATTAACGCCAGTTGAAGTAGGGGGAATGCCTAAGTGGCATCCAGTAATAGTTGCCATGCAACGCGCAGAAAATTTCGGATATGCGAATGCGGATAAAGTAGTTAGCTTATTGCCTAATGCAGATGAGTATATGGTTAAACATGGAATGAAACCGGATAAATTTGTACATATTTCAAACGGGGTAGTAGTTGATGACTGGATTAATGCCAAAGAGAAAATGCCAAATGAGTTACAAAACCTTATTAGCCGCCTACGTGATGTAGAGAAAAAATTTATCGTTGGCTATGCTGGAGGAATGGGTGAATCGAATGCTTTAGAATATCTCTTGAGGGCTGGAAAACTACTTACCGATAAGCCAATTGCTTTTGTGCTAGTGGGTGACGGGATGTTAAAAACCGAATTTCAAGAGCAGGTAAAAAAAGAAAATTTAACTAATTTTCATTTTATGCCAGCAATTAGCAAACTAGAAGTTCCAAGTTTCCTTAAATCCTGCGATGCCTTGTATATCGGGTTTAAAAAGTTACCTATCTATCGCTTTGGTGTGTGCCCAAATAAGCTATTTGATTACATGCTTGCCGAAAAACCTATCATTCATTCCGTAACTGCGGGCAATGATATTGTTAAAGAGGCTGACGCTGGTATTTCGATTGAGGCAGAAGATGTGGCCGCCATTGCAAAAGCCATTGAAGACTTAACTAAGATGGATAAAGCGCTATTGGCAAAATTCGGAAGAAATGGTTATAACTATGTTCTAAAAAATCATGATTATCGGGTTTTGGCAACACGGTTTCTGGATTCGTTGAATCGTTAATATTGCTAAATGCAGCATGTTTATTTAGCGATTATTATTACGTCTGCGTTTAGATAGAAGTGAATTAAGTGAGCCAAAACTCGGCATTTTCAAAGAATCTTCATTAAAAAAGGCGGTAACAGGAAAAATTGTTATTAGTTTCTCTGGCAACGAGGCAATAAATTTTGCGAAAAACTCAGCTAGAGTTAACTTTTCTATAATTATTTCCTTACTTTTATTAGCATTACTGGATGTTCTAGTACTTAAATAATTACCATCTTGTAAAGAGGGGTTCTCTTTAAATAGAAATACTTCTGAATCTTTATAAAATACAAAAGTTCCATCAGCGGTATTTTCATATTCGCAAATATTAATCAGACACCCTAAATCCGCATAAATACTTAAAACTTTACTTATAATTTCACCTACAATCTCAAATATGTTAATTATCTGACCTAATTCATCTTTTTTGAGCTTATAATGTATTTTAATAACATATTCTTTACCATATGCTAAGGTAGATGAGTGATCAATTAAAATATTTGATTTCACAGGTTCTTTTCGCTGCCAAGCTCGGATAGAAGTTTTTGGCACGTCTATTATCAATTGTTTAGGCTGCTTATTCCAAGCGAGAAACGCATATATGTTAATCCTATTATCATGGTAGAATTCTTTTACTTTTTTAGCATACTCTATAAAGTTTATTGATGGTTGATTAAAACTAAAGCAAATTACCAATGAAGCCATAAACGAATCAATCTCAAAAAAAACTTCCTGAAGAATTGTATTAAAATTAAGTTTAAGTAAATTCATAATAAAGGATGGAATTCTCTTATGCTTGGGTTGGCTTCCCGCAACGGGTAGCGGTAAACTTATTTCTTTGTGAGCTTGGTTTGGAAACATATCCTGATAATGCTTACGTTGAACCTTAAATTTACTATTGGCATTGTATTTATAAAAGTAACCATTCCCTGCAACATCTATATGTCCAGTATCATTTACGGAACAAATATTTAGATAGCTGGTTTGGCCATCTAAGAAAGCTCCGCATATTTTTGCAAGAGTATTTTCCGGGGGTAAAAGTTGCAAATAATTTTTGTCCTTCATTTTACTATCTTCGACATAGCATAGAGCAAATACATTATTAATCAATTTTATTTTATCATTGACGTCAATTATATGCTGAGTCGCGATCGGGTTGGTTAAATAGTTTAGTTTAGCACTAAGTGCTAATAAAACGACCATAGCTCCTCTAGTAACGTCTTGAGGACAAAAAAACCAGCATTCATTTTGATTTGCTATCAAATATTCTATTGCAAAGCAAATTTCAGATTCAATGTTAAGCTTAGTATTCGCCTCTGGTTTGTCTGTAAGGCAGTTAATGGCAGCAATGAACAGCTTCTGTAAACAAATGAATTGCTCATCTGGCGTATGCGGGTTATTATTAATATAATCTAGTAATATCTGTAATTGTTGGTTTTTAGTTGTGGAATTATTAGTAAAGTTGCTAATAGTGCCCAGTTGCTTTTGCTTATATATGTTCTTACGGTAGGTTCTTTTAACAATTGATTGTTCTAGCTGCATGGTTAAGCCTCGTTTTGATAAGTCCAAAAGCATGCGTATAATTTAAATTTTTGAAAAACCTAATTGGCATATCTATGAAGAGGCACACAGTCGGAATTAATTTTATAAATATTGTTTATACAATATTGTTAGCAAAGCGTTCGGTATTGGAAGCAAGCGCAAATAAGAAATACAAATTATATTATAAATCTGCATTTATTTACTAGAATGGATTTTTTGGCAATAAATTTATTTGACTTTATTGCCATTTGGAGGCATTATTTTTTAAGTTATTTAAATGTTATGTTGGTAATTTGCCCTGGACGAATCCCCAGCTTAGGGTTACATGTAGTATTCTGAGTCAATTCTGCGATACTCAAAGTAACCTGGTTTTTTTCCATAGCATTGTAATCGTTATAAATTGCTTGCCATGAGATCTGGCAAGTAATTCCATCATTACTATATACACCTTTAACCAATGCATTTTGTGGAATTAGTACTGCACCGCTAGGAGTATCACGAATATCTTGAGTAACTCTAAAAGCACCAGTATTAACTACTTTAGGTTGAGTAGGATTTGGAATATCCATAGGAACTAATGCTACGGTTGGAACTACTGTACCTGATTCAACTCTCGAAATATTTTGGTAAATTCTGTTTGGTGTTGGCGAAGGAGGAGCCTGAAATAATCCACATGCTGACAAACTAATAACAGATAAAGAAATAGCAAAATTTTTAGTAATTTTCATTTAGTCCAGTTTCCCTCAAATTAATCACCTTCTACCCATAATTATATTATAAATATACAATTTACGCATAACATTAACGGTTACATCCTTCATAATAAAAAAATTATAAAAAATAGGCATAAATAAATTGTCCGGTATCAAGAGCATCCCATAATTGTATAAACTAGTAATATTGAGGATAGAAGTATTTAAATTCCCTAATAAGAAATGCTATAATTAGACTATCAAATACAAGTAATTTATCAATAACTGGCACTTTGATAAGAATATTGAATATTAATAGGAAGCCGTTTAAATGCGCAAAATTATGGGAATTTTACTTTTGGTATCCGCACTATATAGTTATGCAGATGATACACAAGTTAGGGCAATTGTGGATTTCAAACCAAATCTATATTTAGGAAAATGGTACGAGATAGCCCGGATTCCATTTAGTTTCGAGAAAAACTGTATCGCGCCTGTTACTGCTGAATATACTATGGATGGTGATGATATAGCAGTTAAAAACTCATGTAACACTATTGGTAATGAAATGGAAGTGGCAACAGGTATGGCTTACTTTAATGAGTCTTCAGAAATAGGTAAACTTAAAGTTACATTTGTACCAAGTTGGCTTAGATTTACTCATATCGGTAGGGCTGACATATACTGACTACGATTTATCATTAGTAGGTAGTCCAAATCACAAATATTTATGGATTCTTTCACGAAGTGAAAGTCCTGACCCTGCCAAAATTAAAATGTTATTAAGAACCGCAGAAAGCCAAGGTTTCGATACTACAAAATTGCTTTTTAATTATAAGGGACTTTAATGTTCTGGTTTCAGTTGCAATAAATAGCTATTTAAAGCGAAAATTATTTATTAAAGTAACTTATAATGAAATTTTCAAAATTTAATTTTTATCTGAAGTTTTTACTTTTTGCATTATTTATTGGGTTATATTCAGTAATTTTTGCCAAAAGCGTAGATGCTGCATTTAACGTATTTTTATTACTTGTACCAAAGCTACATTATTGGCTATTAATATTTGTACCATTTGGTTTTTGCCTGATTACCTACTTAGTTAAACGATACTTTCCTGAAGCCGAAGGAAGCGGTATTCCACAAGCCCTAGCGATAGACTCAGTAAAGGATGTAAAAAAACTAAATAGTATGTTTTATCCACGCTTAATAGTATCAAAGTTTTTGGTAATCGTTGCCGGAACATTTTTTGGGGCTACAATTGGTAGAGAAGGGCCAACAATCCAGGTAGGAGCAAGCATTTTATCCTCAATTGGTAATAAATTTTCTCTTCAGGAACGTAAGCTATTATTACAAATTGGTGCAGCAGCAGGACTATCTGCTGCATTCAATACTCCCTTAGGTGGTATTGTATTTGCCATGGAGGAGTTATTCAAAAATAACCGGCTTAAATTATCCCTAGCTAAAATTACTGTTATTGTAGCCTCAGGTATGATCAGTGTAGCTATAATCGGTAATAATTCTTATTTTGGAAGGGTAGAGCGTGATTTACTTTTCTATAGTTTATGGAAAATTATCCCATTAACGGTTATTATTGGCATTTTATCTGGGCTGCTTGCTTATGGATTCTCAAAAACCGTCTATTATACAACAATAGACAAGCAAAGCCGTTATAATCAGTGGCGGGGAAAGTACCCATTAACAAATTCGCTAATGTGCGGATTCTTGGCTGCGGCAATAGGTCTTCTTTCTCATGGACTTTCTTTTGGCAACGGTTACCATGAAAGTATTTTAGCATTATCTGGCAAAGAACAATTACCTGACCTATATTTTTTATATAAAGTAGTGTCATCATTACTTTCAACAAGTTCGGGGGTTCCTGGTGGTTATTTTGCAACTTCTCTGTCAATTGGTAATGGAATTGGCAGCTTGGTTCATGCATTAATTCCACTAGATATCCCAATACAGCAATATTACCTTCTTGGAATGGTAGCTTTTTTAGCTGCTTTAACTCAAGCTCCGATTACTGCTGTAACGATGGTTCTACAAATTACTTTTTCACAGGTATTTATTTTGCCATTATTGCTTACTGCTTTGATAGCCACCTATATTGCCAACTATTTCGATGAGAGTATTTACCATTATCAGATAAAAAAATTTCTTGATTAAGATAAAATAACTCGGCTTTTGTTAACCCGAGTTATTTTTAAGTTTTATTTTGATTTGTATAAGCCGATAAGGCGTGCTTCGGCTAATACATGGCCTTCAATGGCCTTATATAGTTCATTCAAATAAAACCCTTTTGTTAGAGATAAACTATTATCTAAGGCATATAATTTTACTTCATATTCATGTTCTTTATCGGGGGGAGCCATTCCTCCATAACCTATGGCATCTTCTTTCGACAGATACCATTCCGGTGGTAAAAATCCAGAATTCCAGCTCGTTACACCTTCAAGCAAATCTTTTTCCTGACTGGCATTTTCAGGTAATTCGCCAAGCTTAGGATCAATATTAGCAACAGCCCAGTGAATCCATGTAAAACCACAAACCGGGATTGCATCATGATCAATACATACTAAAGCTAAGGTCTTAGTGCCAGATGGTATATCCTGCCAACTAATCTGGAACGAACGGCTAGGCTTTTTGCCTTGAATAAAATCGGTACCATGATGGCCAAATCTATCGGCAAAATAGCCATTTTCAATACTTTTCGAAAATATTTTCATAGTCTGTTTCCTTAATTGTTATAAATTTTCGTAATATACCATGCATTTAATCCAAATAGCAAATTTCAAAGTAGAAATAGCTAACATTGACAACAATAGAATCTACACAAATCTTTAGTTAACTACTGAGTAGTATGATAAATCATCCCCAAGCTACCCACAAGAATTAATAACTAACCTTGATAATAAGTTCACCTTGCATCCCATACAGTTAATTGCTGATATTGGTAGCATTCTTTGATGTGGTTTTAAGAATTATTTGCGAGTAAGAAGTAGTAAATGATATTATTTGCAACTAAATGCGCTAAAAATTAAAAAAACACGGATCTAGATAATTCTAGGCTATAATTGCCTAAAAAATTGATGAAGACTATTATATAGAATGTAGGCTCATGTTAATCCAATTCAATATACAGCATAAACATTTTTAGCATTAGCGAATAATCATAAATAATTGTTCTGAAGCTTGCATTGTAGGAGTTAAATTATGAGTTTAGCGAAATTTAGGAATACGCTGAAACCATTGATCTTATTGATATTATGTGTCCCAATCTTATGCTATGCTAAAGGAGGCGGCGGCGGTCACGGTGGTGGCGGACATGGAGATAGCGGAGGACATGGCGGATACTCATACTCAGATTCAGAAGGCTCTAGAAGTCCAGGCCTGGCTTCAGGCAAAGGAACGGCAAGTAGTAACTCTAAAGCACAATCAAATAATACACTATCAAATTGGCTTTTCATTATTTTTGTAATTTTGGGGTTATTAGGATATTTAAAACAAAGAAAAATAGAAAAGCAAGATGAAGATCTATATAAGTAGCATGCAATGCACTGTAAATATGATTTCGTATGGCATGACTTTTACGAACTTGAAATCTCTCAATATTGCAAACCTCTTAAATGCACGATGGTAGGGATATGTTTAGATATTGCACCAAATCCAACAAACTTAATTTCGCCCTTTAAAAGTCCCACCAAATCACAAACTTTTATCCTTACTGTTCCAGAAACACATGCTTTTGGGATTCATCAAATTGGCTTGCTTTTTATTCTAAATAATACTAAAATTTGGTACCAAAAATAGTAACATTGTAACATTACTTAAAGTTTCAGAAAATACTTACAATTATGTTTTTGGAATATATAACCAGCTTTTTATGACGTTAGGAAATCGATATTATGAGCAAAATTGATGCTACCAAAATATTTAGTAAAACTGTTGATTATTACAATAAATCACGCCCTACTTATCCTAATGAATTATTAGATTTTTTAGAAAAAAGTTATGGAATTAATACATCTCACAGGATAGCTGATATCGGCAGTGGAACCGGTATCTTTACTAAACTTTTACTAGACAAAGGATATCATGTAACTTCTGTTGAACCAAATAATGATATGAGACGAATTGCGGAAAAAGACTTGGCCAAATACCAATTCTATAAAAGTATAGCAGCATCAGCCGAATCTACAGGGCTAAAAGACAATAGCATTGACGTAATTACTGCTGCAACAGCTTTTCATTGGTTTAACCCTCAATTAACAAAATGTGAGTTTAAACGAATATTAAAACATGGGGGTATATGCCTATTGGTCTGGAATATTCGAGATAGTAAATTTCCTATTATGCAAGACTATGAATCGATGATGAGACAATATGTTAGTGATTATGAAAAGGTAGTTGGCAATCATTATTCCTCAGATGATATGATAATAGAATTTTTTAGCCCAAATAAAATAGATACTGTTGAATTTCCTAATTTACAGCCACTGGATTTAGATGGTTTTAAAGGCAGGGTTCTTTCTACTTCATATTCACCAAAACCAGGAGAAAATAATTATGAAGAATTACTAACTGCGTCGGAAGATCTATTTAATAGATATCAAGCATCTAACATGATAAATCTTCATTATAAGTGTAAGTGTTATATAGGAAAACTTTAAAGAAGATAAATGGATTTTTATATAAGTCAGGCTAAGGGGTAATAAGATGAATAAACTCAGTATAAATAGACTACTAGCTGGGGCTGCTTTAGGAGTGGTAATCACAGCATGCCACACTGGCAATACTAGTAGTGGTGATAGTTATCAGGCACCAAAAGCAGCACCTATTCCCGCAAATTACCAATGTTTGGCAACCTCATTACTTAATACTAGAATGAGTTTAAAGTTAGCATATGCGAGTAAATGTAGCGTTGAAATGGCAATAGAATCACAAAATCTGCAAGCCATGGCAGTTGCATTGGAGATATGGAATTCAAGTGCCTTTGAGAATGATTGTACTGCTACTCCTATTCAATATAACCCATTAACTGGCATAGGATTTATAATTACAGCTGCCCATTGTATAATTAATGCTAGTCCAGCTAAGCCAGCAGGGCAGAAGATAAACCCTTCATATATAAGTATTTATAAGACTCAAGGTAGTGGGCATAATAATGCATGGATTTACCAGGGAGCAAAAGCGAACCCATTAAACATTAACGACCTTACAGCACAAATTATGGCGGCATATATTCCTACTCAATTTTGTGAAACAGGGATACTTGCAGGTAACGCATGTGCAAGCCCTGAGAGCTCAAATGGTGATATTGCAATATTAAAAATTAATACTCAACCAGGTAAAAATCTATCTGTCATGTCTAACTTAGTTGTCGCCCCAGCAAATTTTGAATTATTTAACAATGGAATTAATAACCAATTACTGGCTCTAGGTTACGGTACAACCAATCCAAATGGCCAAAGCGAAGATCAAAGTAACCCATATTTATTCTACATTAATTACCAATATTATGCTACTAACTATGCTAAGTCTGCATTCGGAAGTGAGTCACCATTTCCATATTTTAACGCACCAAGTACCATTCTTAATGGTTATTCAATAAATAATAACAGTTATACACTTATTTGTAAGGGTGACTCAGGAGGTGGCGATTTCGCCTGGGATGGATCAAAATGGAATCTGGTTGGGGTCCACTCATGGAATTATGGTAGTTGTGGTGAAATTTCACGTAATGTTAATGCTCCTGTATCGGTTTCAACAGATGTACGGCCTTTTAATCAATGGATCCAAAAGCTTCTTAGTGCAGACACACAAACCGAAGGCTGTGCAGATCTTGGTGATAAATATATATGTTTATCCGGAAATGGAAGCTAGCCTGTTATCTTATAAAATTAGCTTTGAAATTAATCGTATAGAACCCGGATATCGCATTGTGGAAACTAAAGATAATTTATTTATCGAGTATAAGTTATGTCATATACCCCATAATTCAGCTCAATAATTGAACTTGGTATTTTATTCAAAGCTTTACTTTGTCCTGATTTTATTATTAATTCCGAGGTAGTTGAAACATGAAATTTTTTGAATAATTGGCGGCGTATTATTGTGTTAACTGTATTAGGGGATATCTTTTTCGAAGCCCTAGATAAAATATAGGAAATTTCTTTATGCCCATATCCTAAAGTCAGTAAAAATAGTATTTCTTTTTCTCTTACTGTCAGTGAAATTTCAGATAGCTCCGGGGTATCTACTTTAGGAAAAGCAAATGAGAAAATCAGTCCAAACATTTTTGAAATGATTGAAGGATCCAGAATCTGAAATTCTCCCATTAAACCAACGACATTCTCAGAATGCGGGTTAATAATTGGCGCAAGTGTATAAATAAAACAGGTAGTATTACCAATTTTGGGAAATTTATAGATTACAAAGAAGGAAGCGCTTGCCTTAGTAGCCAATACTTTTAATGAAATTTGACGGAACTCTTCGGCAGCTTCCTTTCCCGGGTGATTTGAATCTTTTACCCGAACCCCAATCATATCTTCATCAGTAATATATTTTTTATAGCCAGCGGTTACATAAGCAAACTCGAGCGTAGCTTGGGTAACTACCATGATTCGTTCTCCTTCAACTATCTTAAGCGCATTTATGTAAGTTTGTAAGTATTCTTGATCTTTCACTAATATTTTCTTTCAAATTAGGTTTTTATTTGATTTAATGTGAATGTGGCTGGTTATAAATAATCAGTCTCTGTAGCTGATTGATACGATTCTTTTCTTTACTGACTAAAATAAAGTATCTAATATTATAAAACAAATTCTTTGCAGAGTAGACACTGATTTTGTGTCTTAAAATTACAGTCTTTTTTGTATAATAGGAATTTACTTAGACCTATTTTGTTCCATATTCTCTGGAAATTGCTACGCTAACTTAATATTCAAACCACCAGTTTTAGGGTTTGAAATAAGGCTAACTTGAGCTGTTAGTTGATTTAAAAAACTTGAAAAGCATTTATTTATCAACGTAATAAGTGATTTGCTTTGGCAACATAGCTTATAAAGTATATAGGATAATTATGATGAAAACATTTATAAGAAGTATTTTTCACAACGTTAATTTTCAAGTATTAAGTTGTAGCTTATTTTTTGTTTTTTTATCGGGATGTGTTGGAAACAATTCCACCACAAATAGCACCTCAACTGCAACAAAAGCCTACATCACATCAAAAGATTATGGACACAAGTCTTTTCAGGAGTGTCAGATCAATTCTGATGGTAGCCTAGGTAAATGTAACTCCTATACCGACCCCCAAATCAAAGACCCAGAAGGTATGGCAATTTATTTTGACTTAGCAATGGGAAAACCATATATGTTTATTTCCAATCCTCACGCTAATACTATTACTGCCTGTGATTTAAATGCAGATGGATCCATTAATAAATGTTTTCCTAGCAAGGCTACTAACTTGGCGCGGCCTGAGGAACTGCTAATTGTAAACTTTGATGAGATTAATTTCTTATTTATTGGTAATGAAAATAGCCTTGGTATTACTAAATGTAAGATTAATCAAGGGGCTATTCTCAGTGAATGTAGTAGCTTGGTATCTCCTGAGTTGGTGAAGTCTACGACAGGTATGGCAACATTAACCGCTTGGGATGAAAAAACTGACATTCATCATAAATATTTGTACATGACAACAGGCAATGATTTGCAAGATAGGCAAGTTTTACGTTGTGAAATAAACCAAGATGGTAATGCAAATAACTGTGCTTACCAACTCGCAATCTCACTTGAACATATTAAGCCAGGAGTAATTGATGGTCTTTCAATACACGGTAATTACATGTATTTAACCGCACAACAGCAAAATAAAATACTGGTTTGCCCAATTGATAATGAAGGTATAGTTGATGACTGTAAGATTAACGAATTACCTGGACCCTTTGAAATTACATTTAACAATAGTGGCCGTTCAACTAATGTCTTGCCACAAGCTAAAGCTTATATAACATCATTTTCTAGCAATTCAGTTTATACTTGCGATATCAACACAGATAGCGGAATGTTGGAAAACTGTAACATAGCAAATGAAGTTAAAGTCAACTCACCACATGAAATAGTAACTAGTACTGAGGTAGGGAATATAGAGTATCTTGGAAAGATAAATGCCAATTTTTCGCAAAAAACCAACTCTCTCAAATTTATTGGCCCACAAGACGTTTTTGGTTATTTCGGACGCTTAATTGGTAATCCTGAATGTGGTATCTATATAACCATCCGAAATACTTCTTCAAATACAATAACAGTAAATGATTATTTACGTGCACAGGTAATAATAAAACCTGGAGAATCTCATCGCTCATACTATACAACAAACTATTCTTCCAATGATACATTTAAGGTTGGCGGAAGAGTATTCTATAATACTAGGGGAAGGGTAGATGATATATTCAATATCCAAATGGAAAAAAATTCAATAAATTGTTTGGCAACAACGACAGTTAGCGGCAGTAATAATGTTGATACACCTTATCAATTATGGGCAAATGATACCCCGTCTACCACTATTGAAATAGCAAACCCAGATCCATTACTATATCAGCATCGCAAAAATTATAAAATTGCTGCAGCAGCTTCACTTTTGGCATATGATTCGGTATTTAATCATAATTTGTCAGCTTTAAAATCTCAAGCACTTGCTGACCTCAAAAATGCCGGTTATGGCGATTTCCTTGAGGTTACTACGGCAGATACCATGCCTGTAGCTATGCTAAATAATGAAGAGCAGAATGTTGTTGTTTATCAAGATGGTAACTCAAACGGGCTAAGAGAACTATCTCAAGATGGAACATCAGATCTTCCTATATCGAGTAAATTAATTACAAGTAAAAGTAGTGACAATATAAATGGTAAGTTACTCCTTGCCTACAATCAAGCAAATAACTCAGTCTTAATTGCATATAGGGGTTCTGCTAATGCACAAAATTGGATTATTGATGCTACAGCGGTAAAAACGCCTTGGTTTGTTCCGCTTCCCGAGCCAGACCAAACTATAGCCGCATATTTAAGTAGTGCACAAGTACATTTTGGATTTGAGGTATATAAAAATGCACTATATATGAATGCCAAAGTTTATAATTGGCTTAATAGTCGTACTAATTCAAATACAACTTACCTAATTACAGGGCACAGTCTTGGTGGTGCTGCGGCAAGTTTGCTTTCTGCACTCTTATTATCCGAAGGAAAATCAGCTGATAAGGTTAGTACGATTACTTTTGGGCAGCCAGCTGCCGGAAACAGTTTTTTTGCTCTAGCATATCAATTAAAAGGTAAGTATTATAGTAGAATTGTTAATGAATATGACCCGGTTGGTAGTATTACTTCTCCGCTAGGCTATATGCACTATGGTTACCGTGTAGGCCTCTCTGGAATAACCGATGGGATCAATACGCACTCATCAGATGGATATTACAAAGCCAGTAGTTATTATGCTCCTATAAGGTAAGACTTTCTTAATATTCTAAAAAAACTATTGAAGATTTTAAGACGCTCTTTAGCATTGTAGAGCGCGTTTCATTTTTATCCTTATGGGATCAGAGGGCACGCTTTATTTACAATCTCTTCCCTAATCATTAATATAGCTCAAACCTACAAACGACCTTGTAACAATCCAACCATAGACTACGAAGATTAATTTAGAATTTAATCTCTTCAGGTTTAATTCTCCGCTGCTTGCGGTCGAGATAGACAATTTTAGTATACAGTTTTTATTAATATATTTGCTTATTTGAAATTAGTATGGTATATTATAGGTCTAATCAATTAGAAACTTCTTAGTTAAACTTCATTGTTATCGCCTAGCTACTGCAACGCCATACTTTCACTTTTCACTACTTGGAATTTAGTTACTGTTAAAATTATTTGTATTTAGGATTTTTTATATGAAAAAAGATTTATTCGTTGCTGGTTTAGACTTCTCTCTTAACAATGATGATTTAAAAGCAATATTTGAAGAGCATGGTGTAGTTATTTCAGCCAAAGTCATTACTGATAAATTCACAGGTCAAAGTCGTGGGTTTGGTTTTGTCGAAATGTCGACCCAAGAAGAAGCGCAACAATGTATTCGCAATCTTGATGGTGCTTCGCGTAACAACAGAAATCTCGCTGTAAAATTTAAAGAAGAAAAACCTGCTAATAACTCCCGCGGTGGTTATAATAGCAGATGGTAATAAGTATAGGTTAGAAACCTAAAATGCCCTATTGGTAAGCCCATAGGGCATTTTTGTTTAGAAGTCAAACTTTGAATTTTTGAAAGACAAAGATATGAAAAGCGCAACAATTAATAAAACGCTATTTGTTGGAAAGCTAAATCCAATAGTTACTAGCGGCGAGATAGCTAAATTATTTGGTTTATATGGTACAGTAGATTCTGTAACTATAGGTAACGAAAAATGTGATGAGGGGTTTAACTATTGCTTTGTGCGCATGTCTTCAGTAGGCGAAGCCAGCCAATGCGTAGAAGTACTGAATAATACCCTTTTTAAGGGAGAACAAATATCGATTAGATTCTAAGTACTAGAAATATTACAATATAACTTTATGAATTTATCGAATATAGTATAGATTATAAGCAATGATCTATACTATCAAATCTTACTGAAGCTGCTGATCTTTCTGGTCTTTGATGCGGGACATAAATTGATATCCTAACAAATAATATAAGACAATAATAATTTACATATAGGGTATCTTAAACAATATGTATCCTTATGCCAAAATTAAAGTTATGAATATACAACAATCAGTTTTTGGCAAGTAGTCACCAAGCATAATGCAAAGCTGGAATTAAAGCAAAATACAAAGAAAGCACCAGCCAAAATTAAGCTCTGGCTGCTGTGAATATTATTCACCTGAAATAAATTGCTTCATTGATGAAAAATCTATGAACCGTACTATTAATAGCCATCATGAAAATATCATTTTTAAGTGGTAGAACTAGTTTTTATTCAAATCATAGCAGGGATGGAAAACTAGCTTATGAATACTGCATGTGTACGTAGCTAAGCAAAGTTTTGAGCTTTGCTTTTTTGCATCGGAATACAAAAATAGAGTATAATTTAATAATTATATTATAACTAAGTTTAAGGAATAGGGTAATGAGTACTCTAAATCTATACGATACAGATTTTTATGCTTGGACACAGGAACAGGCAAAACTAATCAAGGAAAAAGCCTTTGATAGATTAGACTTAATGCATTTACTTGATGAGGTTGAAGATATGGGTAATCGTCATGCGGATGAAATTGAAAGTCGATTAACAATATTATTAATGCATCTTTTAAAATGGAAATATCAACCAAATCTCCAAAGTAAAAGCTGGGAATTTACTATTAAGGAACAAAGGAGGGCTATCGCTAAGAGGTTGAGAAAAATGCCATCACTCAAAGCAAAATTAGCCGAGCTTTATATTGAAGCTTATGATGATGCTATTTTTGAAGCTGAGAAAGAAACGGGTCTAGATGAAGCTATATTTCCACAACAATGTCTCTGGACAATTGAACAGGCTTTATCAGATGACTTCTTCCCGAATTAATATAATTTTCTTTAAAAAACCTCAGAGCTAACAGCCTGAGGTTTTTATTTCTAGTCATAATTTATTCTTTTAATAAATCGCTACAATAGATTTACACAAAATATTTTAACCCAGATTGGAATGGCGTAAATGAAAAATTCATTTAAATGAATAAATATCTAATTACACATTTAATTCAGCCATGTGAAATTAGTAATTCATTATATAATACCTAATGGTTATTTAAAATAAAATTGATTTTATACATAAAAATTTTTGCTGGAGCAGACATTGAATACAAGTAAGCAATTTATTTTTTCGCTTATAATCACAACGTTGACATTAACTTCATGCAGTAGCGGCGGTGGTGGTGGTGGTTCAACGGGCAACATTAACGTTAACTCTAATTTACCTTGGTATCCATCTTTAGAGGCTTTTGAACATTATAATTCTGGACGCTCACATGTATTTCCTGATGCACAATTTGGAGGTTCCTATAATGGAAATAACACAGTTAATACCAATTCTTTTGGAATAGCTACCTTGTATCCTTCTGGTTATAATATGTCATATTTGGATGCTAATCAGGCCTTTATTTATGGTGGTGGATATGGAGATGAACCAGGTTCTATCGGTGCGTTTGTAGCTAAAGTTAACCCGATCACCTTGGCACCAATTTGGTATAACCAGCTAATTAACACCAGTCAAAACGGAGAATGGGATTATCCCGGATCGCTAGGTATTTTAAGTAATGGATATATTTATGTCAGCTATGGGTATCGTTTGAGCAAGCTTGACCCAATCACAGGAAATATTATTAGTACCCTTATATTGCCCACAGGCGGTGCAGAACCCAGGAATACTTCTTATAATGGATTTAATGCCGCTTCAGATGGAACTATTATAATGAAGTCGGTTTATCGTCAAGCAGGCTGTACACTACAAGGTCCAAGTGCTTTACTGAATTGTCCTGACCCAACAGATGTACCGCCTTCGATCCTTGTTTCAGTAAATCCTCAAACAATGCAGGTTATCGAAAGCATTACTCTTCCGGCCCCGGTAGGCGCGAGGCCAACGGTTACTTCTTTTCAGGGACAAAACTATGTATATTTGTTGGAATCTTCTACAGCAATACGCTATTTGGTAGCTGATGGCAAGTTTACTTTAGATTCCACATGGAATCCGGGTACTATTACGCTATCAGGGCAGACACTTTGTACTTCTTTTGTTGTAATTAATGATTGGGTAGTTGCTCAAACAAATACTTTACCGGCGGCTACACCTTTAAGTTTAATTGCAATTAGCCAAAGTAATGCATCAACTCTGTTTAGCTTCCAGCCATTTTTAGATGATCCTATACCACCTTTAATCCGAGCAGCTTTTTCCACTGCGGCTTCTGGTGCACAAGCATATAGTTGGGCTCCAATGTCAGTGTCTGCAGATCCTGAAAACAACCTGATTTATGCCAGTGATTCTCTTCCTGGTAAAATTGCTGCAGTAACAATAACGGCAAATGGCTTGAAGACAGTTTGGAAAGCAAATCAGACAACTACGGAGTTTACCACTTTAATTGGTGATTCAGAAAACCGTATAATTGTTGGGACAGATATTCCTGGAATAGAAATACCAGGAAATAATTCACATGATTATGCCGTATGGCGTAGTGCTGCAACTGGCCAGGAAATTGCCCGCTCACCACTTTTACCAGCAATGACACAGGGCACAATGATTCAACCTTATTATTATGGAGGAATGTTCTTTGAGGGACAGCTTGGTGAATTAATTAAATTGCAACCAGTAGCAAATTAATATCTGCTACTTGCTGGCGGTGCAGTAAGTAAAAGGGGTGCGATGAGCTTACCCCTTTAAAATCCTATTAACTATGAATTAAGGGCGGAGTAGTTATCCAGGAACTCCCGGAGAATCATCAAGAATATTGATTACACAGCACAGACTAGATGAGCATTATTAATTTTCACGTCAACTTCAACATCCAAGTTATCTCTATCAACGATACTTTGTAATGATAATCTGATGAATTGCTGAACTGAATAACCTAATACAGTTGCATATTGTGCAGCCAATTTAGGGCTTATTGTTTTACGTTCGTGCTCGATATCACAAAGCTGTTGACGGGAGATACCAAATATGAACTTACAATGCTAATTTTTACTATTATCAGCACTTTACTTTATCCATATTCTCGCTTTGTCTATGAAAGTATTGTGGATTTCATTATTGGCAATAACTTTTTCATTATTAATAGCAAGGTCGCACGTTAACAAGTTATTCTATCGAACGGTGGGAGTAAATTTATTACCTATCAATCAAAAAAATCAATTAGCTATGACAGTATATAATTCACTATTATTATTATAATAGTGAATTATATTTTAACCATATTTTGGGGATATATTATAATTAAATAACCTCAAGTTTAAACAAATTTGAATATTCATTAAATGTATCACAAAATTTTTGAATTCGTTTTTCTTCCCCATTTTTAATTTCAACTTTTACTGGATCTAAAATTGAATAATCAGATGGCCGAAGTTCGCTATAAGTTATATTAGTCCATTGTCCATTTTCAAATTTTGCAATTTGTGAAATAAGTGCTTTATCATCAATGATTCCTATTTCAAAGTTTTCTGGATTATCTTTTGTATGCCATCTTATTAAACATATATTTTCAAATCTATCACTTACAGATAAATACTCTTCAATATATCCATCCTGGATTTTATTAATACATCCTGGCGGGATATTTATTCCCTGAATGGCTGGATTATTTAATAAACCATTTGCTTTTAATTTTAATATGAATGTATTTTCGGAAATCCTTTCCTGACTTTCAGCACACGAGTCCTTAAATTTCTCATACTTAAGTGCTTTTCTAAAAATGCCATCACAATAATAACCAAGATATTTAACAACGCGATCTGTTAAATGTACGATAATCTTAATAACATAGCTATTGTCCGAAAAAACTCTCTTCCTGGCAGTAACGTGCTTTCCATTAGTTTTAAGATTATCATCAGAACACAGTAATTCTAAATTAATTTGATAATCTTTACCCATGGTGCCATTCTTATTGCCCAATGTTATTTCCAATCCACCTTCAGGTTTTGTTAGTACTTGATCATTTTTGATATAATTTCCACGGTACCATTTATCGGCCTCCTGCAAAGCTAATTGTATATTTGCAAATTCATCGGTATTGAGTTTAGCATATCCCTCTGTAACATAAATATCCATTAATTGAACTAATACCTGAGTATATTTTGCTGCAGTACGGGTAAGGTTTTGCCCTATGCATAAGCCGCCTCTTCTATTTTGAAACAGGTATAAAATATCTTGTATCTCATCTTTATTAATATTTTGACCTTCAAAATAGTTTGCTAAATTCTCATTAATATTATCAACTGCCCTATTGATATCTCCATTTGCCTTTACTAGCTCATTAATTATCCTTAGATGTATAATGCATTTTTTGGCAATTTCATCTTTACTCTTCCCGCCAAAGCTATTTCGGATAATTCCTCGTAAAATTTCGTTTTTATCTTCCCTTGACTTATATTTCCTTAATTTATACTCATTGTCAGATGAAACTGATTCTTCAGTATCGGAAAAAAAGCCTATCTCTAAAGATTCTTTTTGATGATCTAGATCTTTTTGTTTAATAGGAAATAATTTATCGAAATAAGCACTTAATCTTATGCTGCTAGAGAACGCTATTTTGGTCATTGATGTACTCCTATAGGTTTTAGCTCTAAAGATGTATACTACAAAGCTAAAGTGGATATTCATTGGTTTATGTATTTATTTTAAAGCCCTAAAATTAAGTTTGGGAGGAAATACTATTTTTCTCTTTTGGGTTTAAAAGATCAGCAATGTCTTTTGGCTTTAAAAGACAATCATTATAAAAGTCTAAGAAGTCTTCCACTTTAATTACCTCAGAGTCTTCAGGTTCCGGTTTAATAATTTTTTTTTCGGCTGATACTATTTTTTTATTTTGATAACGGCCAATTCTTTGAGTTACTTTACGTGTTTGTAGATCAGTAAGAGTTACCGTAACAATGTAATTATCCTGGTCTTTGGTTAATCCATCTGTAGTAATCACAACATTACAATATTTTGAAGGGATTCTTTTTATATCGGCACTATCTTCAACATGTTGATTACTATTAAGTAATCGAATTATTGCTTGGTTAGGTTGAAAATTTATACTTAAATTATTATTTGTCCCCATTGTGCCATTGCTTCTACCTAACATAATGTTTATATTGGGAATCTTATCAGGATGATTCTCATCTATAGCAACTTTAACGTTTTTAATGTAATTGCCACGATACCATTTATTTGATTCTAGCAATACTTCACTTAGACTATCTAGCTCTGATGGATTAAATTCACTTTCCAAACATTTAAAATCAATTTGATGTAATATCTGTATTAATACTTGTGTATATTTGGCTCCAGTACGGGTAATATTTTGTTCACCAAAATAACCAATATTTCGGTTGGTAAATAATGATAAGATATCAATTGCACTATTAGTATTATCTTCATAAAATGGCATAATTTTATCCCATGCGTTTTGAATATCTCCCCTGGCTGCTTGGATAAGACAAATAGCTCTTAATTCATTAATGCAATGCTTTTTAATGTCCTCTTGCGTTATAGTTTTTTGATTAATAGAATTAAGCATGTTTATTAAATGTTGATTTTTTTCTTCTTGCGTCTCTAACATTTTAAGTTCAAGAGGTTCTCCAGTTTGGCTTTTAGAAAAATCAGTAAATTTAATTTCCCTACTCCGTCTTGGAAAAGCAATCATAGACATTTATCAAACTCCTTTTTTTAATTTGCACAATAATATTGAAAATAGAAATAATAATATATAATTTTCCAATTCTGCTAATTCTCTACACTTGGTTTGCGTTTATAAATCTGGCAGTATCAAAGTGAGCAAGAAATTAACGAACAGTAATGATTCTCTCAATCTATTAGAAAAGCAAGCATATAATTCAAATCGAATAAAGATCCTTTTTTATATTTTTCCCTGCATAATATTCGAGTTAACTAGAAAATGACTCACATCTCTTATTATCAATATTTTTTAAATAAATATAAGAATTTATTATTATGTTGATTGAATTTATGCGAAGTATGCAACTAATTAGATTTTTTATTTTGAAGTCGCACTATCTGATTTGAGCAATGATTAATTTACTATTAAATGAAAATAATAGTTGAAGGGATGTTGATTTATCTTGTTAACAAGAAGAACTAGTTAATTTGCCTTTAATTGTAAGAATAAATCCATAATCGGGTAAGACCGCCCTCACAGGCGGGACTTCCCACACCACCGTACGTGCGTTGTCGCATACGGCGGTTTTAATTAAAGTTGTAACCAGCAACTTTCTTTTCCAAGCTTACTAGCCCACATTCA
>JACCDN010426931.1_pt1 | contig 74056 bp, 66 predicted proteins | sample 7441691 | NCBI WGS metagenome assembly JACCDN01 (sample SAMN15323439, study PRJNA562643) | freshwater metagenome | isolation source: river surface water | place: USA:Blue River Watershed | collected 2017-08-16
CATAACGAAGTTTTCGAAATGAATACGGATGACTTTGTATCTGTTATAAGTTTTAAAAAGATTGTGGCTCGAAAGGGTAATTTTATCTTCAAAGGAAATGAGGCCGATTTATGTCGCTTGCAGGACATACTCCAGCGTGAGGAGCGCCCAACCAAGCTGGTTAAGCAATTAGGCTGGCACAAAAGAGGACAGTTTTACGCTTTTGCCAATGGGATTTATGATACTGTTGATAATGCCTTTCTTCCCATCGACGATTATGGTATCGTGGAACATCATTTAGCAGACGGAAAGGGGGTAGTCCACCCACAAAACTTTTTCATCCCAGCTTTATCAAATATCTTTTTGGAAAAAGAAGACATGCTTACCAACTACAAAAAGTTTGTCTATCAACGTTCCAACGTAGATTTTGCTTGCTGGGCTAAGCAGTATGCCCTAGTTTACAATAAACAAGGCCACATTGGAATCATTTTTTACATCATGGCACTGTTTTCTGATATAGTTTTTAGAGATATCGGGAAACGCTTCCCCCTGCTTTTTGTGTATGGTAAACGGGGGTCAGGTAAGGGAACACTAATAGGGTCATTAATGCGGATGTTTGGCGAGCCACAGGAACAAATTATGCTAGGTGGAGCAAGTACTGTCGTAGGTTTTATGCGTAAAATGGGGCAGTTCGTGAATGGATTAGTTTGGATGGATGAGTACAAGAATAATCTGAATCCTAAAATCATTGAATCGTTGAAAAACATATTCGACCGAATAGGTTACGAACGAGGCAAAAAAGACAATACCTTCAACACCGAAAGCACCCCTATTCATTCGGCTTGCATCGTTTCGGGGCAGGAAATGCCAACGATCGAGAATGCATTCTTCACTCGTTGTATCTTGGTATCCCTTAAAGAAACCAATTTTACAGAAGCCCAGCGAAAAGAGTTTAGAAAGCTTCAAGATTTAGAGATTAAGGGTCTGAGCGGCATCACGGTTGAACTTTTACGTTATCGCGGATTGTTTGATAAGCAATTTAAAACTGTGTTTGAGGCCGAGCAAAAGAAGCTCATCAAAGCAGTAAACAACAGTGAAGTAGATGATCGGCTATTTATGAATTACGCTGCGCTTATAGCCACTGCCGAATTAATAGCCTCCCAAGTAACCTTGCCTTTTAATCTAGTAACCTTTAAAGAGGATGTAAAACAGAATCTAGTTAACCAGTTTGCCACACTGAAAGGGTCTGATGATACTTCTAAGTTTTGGGACGTAGTAGAGCATTTGTTTAACAGTTATAAGCTAGAAGAGGATAGACATTTTGTACTAAAGGATGGATACTTATTTATTCGCGTCCAGGATATTTACCACGATTATGCAAAAACGTTGCAAGAGCGTCGAGACCCCAACATGCTAGACAAAGCCACTCTTGAGAAATATCTAGAAAGTGATACTAAAACATTTGTAGCAAGACTGAGAAAATATTTTGGAGGCAAGCGCGCTTGGTGTTTCCAGTTTAAGTACAATGAGCTGTCCATTGATTTGATTAGAAATGAAAATGCCAATCTGCTGAAAGCAAAATATGCCGAGATGGGGATTGAATGCGAGGAAGGGGAAGTAGAACAGATTTTGTTTTGAAAGTGGTTCATTAAATCTTTAGCAATAAAACATCCGTGCTCGGCTTCAAGAAGCCGGGCATTTTTTTTGATTATTGGTTTCAAGAATACGCTTTCACCAGGAGGGAAAAACACGCTGTCCCGCTTGTCCCCTCTGTCCTAATTACTATATATATTATTTAATTATCTATATATCAATATATTATAAATAAATAAAGCTAAAAATTATTCTATTTCATAGGACAGCGTGGGACAGGACAGGACAAGGACTTTTGTAACGGTAAGCATCTGCATTTTGCTCCTGTGGAATTCTGAATTGAAAGTCGTATATTGAATTAAGAAAGATGTTAATTTGTGAATAAAAAGCGTATAGGGATTTTGCTAGCAGCACAATCAGTGGTAAGCACGGTGGCGCTTTTATGGTTAGCAATAGCCAATCATCGTCTCAAAAGACGTCTGTATCAATCATTTGATAAACCTAAATCCGTCGAGATCGAGCTCAAGACCAATAACATTTTCGAAAAAAACTGCCAAACCCTATTAACTCCAGCACAAGTAGAGGTGGTAACGATGGCAAACAACGGACTGCTCTACAAGGAAATCGCTAAAAAACGTGGTATAGACGAAAATACTATCAAAGGCCAAATGAGTTCCATTGGAAAAAGATTAGGCGTTAGAACTAGGGTAAACATCTTGAAAAAACTAAACTCTCGGATAGATGGAATTATATATATCTGATTTTTTGATGTTTAAATAACACATCACACCTTTATACTACCTTCGTACTACCCTTATATTACCTTTATGCTACCTATATAGTATCCTACTTTTTTCTTCTAAAAGTAGCATTGACATTTCGTTTTTACACGCTCATCTTAGCGGCATAATTTTTAACCTATAAAAAAATGACATTCATCAACAAACAACAAAATTCACATTCACAAGGAAAAACTGCCCAAATTCAATTAACGCTCACCGAATTAAATAGCTTCTTAAACGCGTGCTACGCTAAAGGCCTCGAAGTAGCAGATTTTGAGAATTTGTTTTTAGATTTCTCAGATGCAGTAACCGACCAGACACATGATGATGCCCTATCCAGAGATCTAAAAATTAAATTATTTTTTCTGAGAAAATTAAATTTTCTGTTTAAATCCATGTTACATCCTCCCCTCGATTAGTGGGATAATACAATGTACGACAATACTGTCAATATATGACAATATTCTCGTACATTGCGCCGTTATATTTGATACAAGACTACCCTACGTATGTATATAATTCGCATCCCCGTATCCCCCCATATCCGTCGTTATTTAGTTGCACAATACGGCCCCCGTATTTATTCTGGCGAACCCAATTACGTAGCACTATTGTTTAATAGCATATTCAAAGTACCCAACAAAAATGGGACAAGAGAAAATCCGCCAAGTGCTTTTTTAGGAGCTACTTATGACTTTGTAACCTCTAAAAATATTTTTCATTCTCTAGATCGTGTAACAGCATTTTCTGCACGAGGTGTAAAACGCTTCAATAGAGCAATTGACAAGCTAATTAGGCAGGAGATGTTTAGATGGTGCGAACATCCTAATGCTCATTTTAAAGAGATCGATTATAATATTCGAGCTTTTTTAGATTACTATGGATTCACAGAGGATGAGCTACCATTTCTGAAGACGAAGCTGTGGTATTTTAGAGAAAGGCGTCTACAAAAAACTCGACTAAACCAACTAGTCGATCATGAGAAGCGGCCTATTTTGGACTTCTCAAAATGTGCAGGCGTTGCAGCTAGCTGATTCGCACTTATGATATTTCGGATCCTTTTTTCCTTTCCCACTTTTGGGGAAACTAAAAGATGGATCAGGGCAATCAAAAAATCCTTATTTATGGCGTAATCGGAAGCGATGGCATATCGGCCGAAGCATTCGCCCAGGAATTTCAAAAACTTGAACAAGCGGGGCACACTATCCATGTGCACATCAATTCTCCTGGCGGCTCAGTATGGGATGGCCTGGCCATCTTTACCACTATCAATTCCGCTAAAGTCCCTGTATATACCCACGTAGATGGTATTGCTTATTCGATGGCTGCAATGATTGCCTTGGCTGGTCATCGTGTGCATATGGCCAAGGGTTCACTACTTATGCTCCACAATGTGAGTGCTAGCGAATATGGACACGCACAAAAGCTGCGACAAACGGCCGGCGAAGTAGAAAAATATGATACTATCCTGGCGGATTTGATAGCTACTAAAAGCGGTAAAGACTTAGATTTTGTCCATCAAAACTGGCTCAATTTTCAAGATCATTATTTTTCTCCAGCTGAGGCGCTATCGGCAGGACTGGTAGACCAGATCGAAACACACCAGGCAAATATTCCCCAAAATGTCCAACAATTAACCTACCATCAACTGGTGGAAGCTTTTCAATTAAATTATCAAACAAGAAATCAACATATGAATCCATTCAAACAAATTTTAAATGCACGCCCAAGCTCAGGCAAGCGCTTTTCTGGGCCAAAAAATGAAGACACGCTACAAGAAACCAGCTCAGACCAAGTAGCTAGCGATCTTTTATACCGACTAGAAAACTGTGTACTAGGCTTTGAAGGACTTTTACATTCATTCGAAGCGCTCTTAAATGAAGGAGAACAACCCGCTGAATCAGAAGACTTACCCGCAAAGGTGGACGCCCTACGTAAACGCCTTGATGCGATGTCAGATCGTCGTTTGCAGGCTTACACCGCTGCAGACTTTACAGGCCATTCTAGACCAAGATTTGAAACTTCTTTCGACAATGAAATGCGAAAAGCACTCCAAAAGTAAAATCACAAATAATTAAAGACAATGGCCACACCAGATACAACAGCGCTCAACGCCTACGCGGGCGCATATGAGCAAAGTCTTTTTTCTACCCTGAGAAATGGCGCAGATATCATCAATGATTTAACAGTAATTCCTAGCATTAAGAACACTTTAAAATTAACCAAGCTTTCAATAGGTGATGGTTCACGTGCTTATCGAGAAGCATTTGATGCTGCCGATGATGACCTTTCCTACTCAGGACGAGATCTGACGGTGGAGCTGCTCAAGCGCGATATTTTAGTTAATCCTTTAAAATACAGGAATACCTGGATGAGCCAGGTCATGCGTGAAGGTGTCAACCTAGATGACCTCCCCTTCGCTGCCTTTGTTGCCGAGCAGACAGCATTAAAAATAGCACAAGAACTAAACGACCAAGCCTATCTAGCTAAAAAGGGCGACGGAAGCACTTTAGCTAAATCTTTCGATGGTTTAGGTACAATCATCGCCTCTGCTATTGAATCAGAATCCAAAGTAGCTAGCTCGGGCCTGGTTCCAATAGCCACAGGAGAAATAACCTCAAGTAATGCCGTATCTAAATTTGAATTGATGATGAAGGCTATGCCCGCAGCATATCGTCGTGCCGGGTTCAATTTATACTGCAGCTATGATTTATTCGATAAATACAATGATGATTATCGTGAACGGTTCAAGAAGAACTACGAATCGAACGAAAAAGGCGTCTATTTCATCGACAACACTGCTAAAAAAGTACAACTAGTTCCTGCCTCTTGGATGGGCTCCTCACAGCGCATCATTGCTACGCCTAAAGAAAACCTACTTGTTGGTGTGGATGGCTTAGGTGATATCGACCATATCCATACCGATGTTGAGTTGGAGCTATTGAAGTGGCGTTGGTTGTTTGCTATCGGATTTCAAATACGCGATCTGGAAGCAATCAAAGTAAACGATCGGGCCTAGCGTGGATAAACAGCCAAAAAGTGAAAATTTAGCCGCACCAGGTGCGACTAAATACACGGTTCATTTCGGGGTCTATATCCCAGAAATGTGTAAACACTATACCAAGGAGGAATTAGAAACTGATCCCGAAGCGTGCGCTTATTTACTCGAAATAGGATCAGGTGCTGTTTCAAAATCACAAATAAATCAAAAGGACAATATATGAGCATCTTTGAGAAAATAACCAACTATGGCTTAAGCTATACCGACGGTGAGGACAACTCCAGTGGAATTCAACAAGACGCCTATTTTCTGCCTATTTCTTGGCTAAAAACTATTTCCAGACCTAAACCAGGAACAACAGCAGCCTCTTTGGTTGAAATCAACGAGTCGCATGTTATGAATACGAACAAAAGCCCTGTTAAAATGTATTCCATGTTTAAAAAATCGGGGTTAAAGGGTGCTCTAGAAGGTGAGGAACTATGCAAGGTTTTTAAACAAGGTCCTGCTGAATTTTTTATCCCAGGACTCACAGCAGACAATTTAGGAACAGTGACAGCGATAAAAAACTATCAAGGTATCGTCCTGATGCGTCGTGCTGGAGAAGAAAACGAATTCGTGCAGATAGGATCCGAAGGGATGCCGGCGCAGGTTGTCAATATAGAATATGATCTAGGCACAGGACCCACGGGTGCTATTGGTATCAAAGTTACCTTTGAAGCCTACGGTAGAGTACCCTACTATATATACACAGGCCAGATTCCGACAGATAAAGCACCATCTAGTGCACAAAAGAGCCCCTAGCTACAATTGATTTTGTTAGCTACTTTCAGACCTCGCTCCTTAAGGCGGGGTCTTTTTAAAAATTTTAAACATCAAAGAGATCATAGATATGAAAAAAATATTAATCCTAGTATCCCTACTTGTAGCGCAGACTATCGTTTTTGCTCAAAAGGTGAGTGGCATTGCCTCCAATGTACATGACGGTGACACGTTTAAACTAACCATAGCTGATGGTACTATACTCAAAATCCGCTTGGCCAATATTGATGCTCCTGAATTAGAACAAGCGCATGGCAAGGCCTCTAGAGATTTTTTAAAATCTCTGATTGACCAAAAAAATGTATCGGTAGAGCTTCAAACCAAAGACAAGTATACCAGATTGGTTGGGGTCGTTTTTTTGAATAACCAGAATGTCAACCAGGTCCTAGTTGCTAATGGTCAAGCGTGGCATTACCTGAAGTATTCTAAAGATTCTGAGTTGTTCCGTATCGAAAAAATGGCAAAATCGCACAAAAAAGGCCTCTGGAAAGATGAAAACCCAGTGCCACCATGGAAATATCGAGAGGAAAAACGCGCTGCTCGAAAGCTTAAACAGGCAGCTTGAGATATATAAATATGACTAAAATTAATCTGAAAACACCTATTACTTATTATGGTGGAAAACAACAAATAGCTGCTAAAATTCTATCATTAATCCCCGAACACGTGTTATATGCTGAACCGTTTTTAGGAGGAGGGGCCGTATTCTTTGGTAAACAACCTTCAGAAATCGAGGTATTGAATGATACCAATTGTGAGCTTATCAATTTCTACAAGGTGGTACAAAATAATTTTGTGGAGCTTGAAAAAGAAATCAGAATCACTTTGCATAGCCGAGATTTGCACCGAAAAGCAAGTATCATTTATAACAATCCGGACCTATTCACAGAGATCAGGCGGGCTTGGGCTGTTTGGGTGTTAAGCACCCAAAGTTTTGGTGCTCAACTCGACTCAACTTTTGGATACGGTCTGGGCTGTAATAGATTTACTAAGAAAATCATTAACAATCGTAATAGATTTACTGAGCATATGGCCTGTCGGCTAGAGAATTGCCAAATAGAGTGCGCTGATGCACTTTATATAATCCAAAGTAGAGATGCTTCCACCAGCTTCTTTTATTGTGACCCGCCATATTTTAACAGTAATTGCGGCCATTATGATGGATATAGTGAACAGGATTTTGAAAATCTGTTGAAGCGTTTGTCGGCGATCAAAGGGAAGTTTTTGTTATCGTCTTATCCATCGGATTTACTGCTCAATTATACTAAGGCAAGTGATTGGCATACCTGGAGCATAGAAAAAGGGGTGTCTGTTAGCGGAAAATCTGGCTATCTAAAACGTAAGGTGGAGGTGTTAACTGCAAATTACCCGATTGCGTAGTAATGGATGAAATCAAAGCTTGGCTTAGCTCAGCTCGCAATATTGAAGATGGATTAAGGCTCTATATCCAGCATGGCAAAAATGAATTTTTAAAGACGCGCTTTGCGGCTACTCGAGACGCCTATACACGACAAAAGCTAGCCGAAGAACTGCAAAAGCTCTCAGGGAAAGTAGGCCAGATACAAAAACTGGTGAAGGAAAGCCCAAAACCTCCAAAATATGGCCCACCAGAAGACCCAGCCAAATCAAATATTCAACCAGCAATACAAGAAGCAGATCATGCCCGCTATTTAGGCCTATTACGGAAGCGAGACGATATTCTTAAGCAAATTGAGCGAAACATGGGTATGCTTGATTTTAGCACGGCTCAACCTATTTTATTTGAAACGGCGAAGCAGATATTGAAGCTGCACCAAAAGAAGTGCGAAATATGGGCTCAAATAGACTTTTTCCAAGCTAACGGATGTTTTGAAATTATAAATGATAATGGCGCACCCTTGGCAAAAGAAAAAGAATTCCAGCTACTCTATCAAGCCATTAGCAAAGCAAAAAAACGCCTTCAGAATGGTAAATGTAAAAATGTTACAAAGACCCAACGGCTGCTAGATAAACACCAAGCAAGACTTCAACATCTGAAAAAGCATGCAACTGATTAAACCAAAGCAAATAAGCACAGAAACGGCCTTAGATCGAATCACGGGAGCCTGGCTTGCACACGATTTAGACAACCTCTCAGATGCAGACAAACATCTCTTAGAGCGTATTAGTGAGGCTGACAAACAATTGCAGCATGGCAAGCTGATTCGCAAAAATGGCAAAGACTTTTCTAGGCCAATGCGTATAAAAGAGGTGGCAGAATGGTTAGTGGAGCGTTTCAAAATTAGTCTGCGTCAGGCCTATGCTGATATCGAAATGGCCAAACAGTTTTTTCTCTCCACACAAAGTCGGAACGATAAGGATTTTGCACGTGGACAGATGATTCAATGGGGTGAAGAGTTTATGTGTGAGGCGGCCGCTAAGGGAGATTTTAAAGCGGCTGCGGCTTTCTTCAAAGAACTAAGGCTATTGCATGGCCTTGATAAAATAGACGCTGAAACACCAGATCTAAGCCAGTGGGAACCGATCAAGCCCATCATTATTTCGAGTGTGTCGGAAATAGGATACGAGAAAATAGAGCATTTAGACCAAGAAATCAAGAAGCTTTTAAAGGCTTTAAAATAAACTCTATCGAGCAAAATATCAGCAATCAAATAAATGAATGAGGTTAAACTTTGGTTTAATGAACCACAAAAAAAATCTATTCTTGTATCTGCTAAGGAAGAATATGGCGTCTGGGGTCGTGCTACCGGTAAAACACAAGGTCCGATTGCTTACCGCACTATTCTAGGAGCTAATACTATGCCTAGAGGTGCCACAGGAATTATCGGAACCACCTATTCACAACTATTGGATCGTACCTTACCACCATTAATAAAAGCTTGGAAAAAGTTCGGCTATGAGCAGAATATTCATTTCTGGGTAAAGAAATACCCTCCTAAGGAGCTCAAAATCCCCGCTGCTATTTATCCCGCTCTCACGCCCGAACATTCTATTTTTTGGTATAACGGTCATGTTTTTCATTTGATTTCTCAAGACCGACCAGGCCTGGCCAATGGGAAGAATCTAGATGCTATTGTGTGTGATGAAGCCCGATTTTTGAATCATCAACGCTACATGGAAGACGTAGTTCCTACCAATCGTGGTAATCGAGAAGTGTTTGGTCATTTAGCACATCACCACATGGTGACCATGTTTACCGATATGCCAACCTGCCCAAAGGGAAAGTGGATTTTCGAGAAGGAACAGCAAGTCGATCAAGAGAAAATAAAGCTCATCGTAAACCTCCAAATCGAGCATAATATTTTAGAACTGGAATATCAAAATTCATCTACTTTTAAAAGCAGAAAAGAATATCTACTTCGAAAACTAAAAGAATACCGCAAAGCACTGAATGAGTTAAGACGTAATAGTGTCTTTTATAGTGAGGCATCCTCTCTGGCTAATATCGAAATACTTGGGCTTGAGCTCATCAAGCAATGGCGGCGTGAGTTAAGTCGTCCAGAATTTGAGGCCTCCATACTAAATAAGCGCGTAATTCATACCGAAAATGGCTTTTATCACCTGCTCGATCTCGATATCCACGCATATGATGATTACGATCATACATTTACTGAACATGTTGGAACTGCTACAGAGTGTAATTTAAATGATTGCAGAAAAGACCCCGACCTAATTATTGGACGACCGCTGGAAATTTCATTAGACTATAACGCCTCTATCAATAGCCTTGTGGTGGGCCAAGACAGCGAACGTTTTTTTCGTGTCATCAAATCGATGTTTGTAACCAACAAGCAAAAGAAGGTTTTAGTAGACCTGATCGATGAGTTTTGCCAGTATTATCAAAACCACAATTGTCATGAAGTGTTCTACTATTATGACCACACAGCTGTTTCTACCGATTCTACACGCTTAAAAACGCTTGCTGATATTGTTTGCGAGCGTCTGCGAAAAAATGGTTGGACGGTATACCCTCGCTTCATCGGTCAACAGCCAAGACATGATACCCGATATCGCATGTGGGAAGCCATCCTCAGGGAAAATGATACCCGATTTAAACCCATTCGTTTTAACCGCGAAAACAGCAAAAACCTACTTACTTCAATGCAACTAGCAGGTGTTCGTATTGGTAAAAATGGCTTTGAAAAAGATAAGCGAAGTGAGGCTAATAAGCTTATTCCTCAAGAAGACGCTACTCACTTAAGCGATGCGATGGATACGCTTTATATCGGCAAGTTTCAGCGTCAGTATGGGTACTCTTCGCATGTGCATGAGTTGATTATTAGCTAAAATTGACCATTTTGTTAAAACCAACAAAATAGTCAATTTTAGACACGGCTACATTTTCACAAGCTTATTTTGCTTTATGGCGTACTTTTAAAAGTACGCCATAAAGCAAATTCGAAAATAGTTTGTAGTTCTCTTGCACGGCACAAAACCACATGCACCTTGAGGATAATACCACTGCCCCTTTTGAACCATTTTAGATTCTAGCTTAGACTCAAAAGCACCAAAATGCTCACCCAGTATTTTGAATTGACCAATTTTTTCTTTCATATCACTTTGGCATTTCAAATCAATCAACTCTAAAACAGCTGATCTATTTTTTCGTCCAACGGCGCTTCTAAATCATTTTCGACTCTTTTTTCTATTGAAATACAAAAATTCTTGATTCGACAAAAGCTGAATCTAGAACTAGTGCCACTTTCATATATCGCTAAAATCGTTAATATACTTTCCCTCTAGGGATAGTGCGTGGCGTGGGTTAGATAGAGACACTGTGTTTAAATTTTGTTAAAATTTTTTCTAATAATCTTATTGTCAATTATTTAAGTGCATTTGCGACTGCACAGAGATGCGACGAATAACTGATCAAAGAAAGTACTTCAGTATCCGCTGTCGATCTTCATTTTCCTTGGTGTTTTTGTGATACATTTCAATGAATACAATTCTATCTTCTGCCTTAAAAAGAGCGTAAATAAGCCTCAAGCCAGAGTTAACACCGCGTCCTTTTAAAGATTTACAGGCGATTTTTTTCACTTTGATAACGCAAGTTGTTGTACGTAGATTTTCGATACGGAAGCTAAACGGAGGGCTCGGATCAGGCTCATCATTTAGTACTTTTTTTACGATTTTTAGATCTTCTTCGAGTGTTTTATATTTTTTCAGAAGCTGTTTAACGTCTTTTTGAAATTCTGCCAATTCTTCAAAATGCATCTTCTTCATCTTCTTTGTAAACCCGCACAGTATAAGGGGATTTGCGATAAAACGCCAACTCATAATCGATTACATCACTCATATCAGTTGCTTTCCATGGTTTATCCTCATGCGAATAATGACTAATCATAGCTGCTGACCAATCGCTCATTTGTTCAATAACTCGATCAATAACCTCCTTTTCGCTGGCTAACAGCATTGTTAAATCAGCTTTGATTAGGGGGATGTAGCGCGTCTGAAGTTTATCAAAATACGTTGTCTTCACTCGCTTTAGCTGCTTATCCTCAATCATTTTTTGAATGATCACATCTAGTTTTTGAGGAACAGGGCCATAGGGTAGTTTACGATATTGAGCTCCACTCAGATGTTCTTCGTATAGCTCGTAATAGTTAAAGTCAGAAAAATATAAAAGCTTGTAAAGAACCGTCTCACCGACGTTAGGCTTGCCTCCACATCTTTCCAAGATGTAAAGCAAAATATTTATGAATTTCTTGACATTTAGCGTTGGAACAGAAATTCTTATTTCTTCTTTTTCTGTCATTAGATCCTCTATAACCTTATCTTTGGCTTGATCTAAGAAAAAATCTGGGGATAAAAACTCATCAACTGAAAATTCGAGTACTGAAGATAGTTTTTGAATTTCAATCACATTCAAGCTTCTCTTTCCCAATTCAATTTGGGTTAAAGAGGATCTCGAAACACCGAGCTCTTTGGATACTTCTTCTTGTGAAAGCCCTTTTGCTTTTCGAAGTTCCGCTATACGATTGCCTATTTCTAATGCTGATAAATTAACCTTCATTTATTCTCCTCCCGCTGAATTATTGTCTAATTCAAAAATACAAACAGTTGTATAACAAAACAATAGCCTGTTTGATTTTAAAACAGGCTATAAGTAACCTTATACTTAATACTCTGATTATAAAGTATATTAATGGTCATTCACACTGCACAGACCTGCGAAGTGCTTATTCGCACTTTTGATATTTCAGTTTTCATTTTCGCTGCCAATTTTTGCCTTTGATGAGGCTTATATCAATAAACGACATGCTGAGAACAATGGAAATGCGCGGAGAAGATCGCCAGCACATTCCCTTCTCGATCACGTTTGTAACCTGCGATTTTAAAAAAGACGAAGGCGGCAATAAAATTCATCTTTCTGAAGCAGTGCTCGTAGGCGGAAGTAATAGCGCAAGCCGCTCAAAGAATCCCAATCACTATGAAAACTATACACGAAACATTCGCGCTGTAGCTGGTGATCGTCTCATCAAAATACACCCATTGCTAGTGACAGAATTTAATGGGATGAAACTATGCCAGTAGAAGAAATACATTATTTGAATGATAATACGGCTTTTTTAAAGCGACACTCACTTGTGGTGGCTTTAGAAAAGCCAAGCATGGAGCCCTACACACCCGTTAAAAAGGATCCAAAAACTGACGTAGCAAAATGGGGAGACAATAATGATTTTCCCCAGCAAATCATCAAGCTTGCTTCAGAATCTACCGAGCTTGCCTCCCTTTTAGACTGGAAGGCGCGCGCATTGCAGGGGACAGCTGTGCTGGCTGTGGAGTCTGTATGGAATGAAACCAGGCAGGAGTTCGAAGACAAGCTTATTAATGATGAGGAAATCACTGGCTTTTTGCAGTCTATCCATTTCAAACGCTACTTGCGAGAGGCCTCGACTGACTTTTTTTGGTTTTGGAATGTTTTTCCAGAATTGATTAAAAACGAGGCGGGAGACAAAATAGCCTATTTGGGTGTTCAAGATGCTAGCTATTGCCGATGGTCACCCATGAACGAACGCGGCATTATCGAGCATTGTTATATTTCAGCAAATTGGCCGAATGCGAAAATCAGCGATCTGGCGACGCTAAAGCTCCCTGTCATTGATCCATACAGTCCAAATGCCATAGAGGAGCTTCGAGGTTCAGAAATCCAGCATTTCATCTATCCGGTATCTTACCCATCGCCTGGCAAGTCCTATTACCAACTTGCGCCATGGGATGGCTGGCGAACTTCTGGCTGGCCTGAACTAGCCAAGATGATCCCTAAAAGCAAGGTGCAGCTAATGAAACAACTGCTCTCGGCTAAGTTCATTTTAGAAATACCTGTCAATTATTGGCCCACTGCCTACCCAGAATGGCCTAAAATGACACTAGAAGAACAAATGACAATCAAGAGAGCCAAAGTAAAAGAGATCAACGATACCATTACAGGTGTAGAAAACACAGGTAAAACTATTCTTAGCGAGTCCGGAACTGATGCAATGCATCAACCAATACAGGGCTGGAAGATTTTACCCATCGAAGACAAACTCAAAGATGGCAACTTCTTAGAAGATAGCAGGGAGGCCTCGCAACACTTGCGCTCGGCACTAGCGCTGGACAGTGCACTAACTGGTGATGGCCCTGGAAAAGGCATGGGAGGAGGCAGTGGTAGCGATAAACGCATTGCCTTAAATATTTATGTCGCTTTACAACAACCCTACCGTGAGGTCATTTTGGAGCCCCTATACTTCATTGCCGCATATAACGGCTGGATGGCTAAGTATCCCTCTTTGAAATTTAAGACAGTCGAAATACAGCTCGAAACGCTCGACAAAGCACACGAAACCTCCACCTTTAAAAGCACTTAAAATGGCCTTGTTTGACACCTCCAAAGAACTTAAAAGCATCAATAGCGCATTCGCCATTAGCTTTGAGCTGGACAATATCCAGTCTTTTTTAGATGAGGCAACCAGCAAACACCTGCTACCTGTCATTGGAGAAGAAACAATGGATGCGCTTTTAGAAGCCAAAAAAACGGGATTAGCGCCTAAAAGTCCACAAAAAAAGCTTTTACAGCTAGCTCAAAAAGCCGTTTTAGGTTTTGCCTTTGGTGAGTATTCCACATTTGGTGCTTTGCAGATCCAGGATGCGGGGATTTCCGTCTTATCGCGTGATAACTTTCGACCAGCCAGCGATGCTAAGATGTTAGAACTGCGCAAACAATCCATCCGATCAGGTTTTGAAGCATTAGAGGCTGTTATTACATTTTTAGAAGCCCATCTAGCTGAATTCTCAAGCTATGCCAGCTCTAACGAGCGTCAGCAAAACCGGGCCAGCTTCATCTGCTCGGCGGCTGAATTTTCAAAAGTATGCTTGCCCATCCATTCCAGCGTCTTTTTCGGGCTGAAACAAGAACTGGTCAAGCAAGAACATGATACCATTTATCCATTATTAGGGCAATCACCCTTTCAAGCACTCAAAGAAGCACATCAAAAGTCCTCGTGCAATGATGCCCAGGGGCGGCTCATTCAGCAAATACAGCGCGTGGTTGCCCCATTTGCACTTGCCGAAACCATTTGCTACAACGGCTTACTCATTGACGCCTCCGGATGCTTCCAGAGCAATGCGGGTGAACCATTGAGCCCATCTGCAGAGAATCGATTGCAAACAGCCATGTTACACCTAACGTCCAAAGGGCAAGCAGAACTTGTCCGTTTACAAAAAACACTCAAAACTGTAGGCAACACTCAAAAACAGGTCCGTCAAACCATACAAAAGTCTAACGTTTATTTCATCTAAAAACCATGGATTATACTAAAATAATTGGCTTCTTGGGAACGGCAGGTGTAGCTGTATTCTTCACGCATTTGTTCACCAAGAACAAACAAAATGCGGAGATCCAGAACATTTTAAGTAAAACCTATTTGGATATCATTGAAGGTATGCGTCTGGAGATTGAGCGTCTAAGCAATCGTGTAGCCGAACTAGAAACCGAAATCAAACATTTAAAACCAACCGCATGCAATCCAAAACCATTTCTGAGGAAGGTTTAAACTTCCTGATCAAAGAAGAGGGCCTAGTACTTCGTCCATACCGGTGCAGGGGTGGTGTACCCACTATTGGTATTGGTTGCACCTATTATCCCGATGGACGAAAGGTGAAACTAAGTGATCCTCCAATTTCCAAGGAAGAAGCTATCAAAATGCTGAAAGTCATTTTAAAAAACTATGAAATGAAGGTTTGTAGAAGTGTGCGTCAGGAGTTAAGTCAACGACAATTTGAAGCATTAGTGAGTCTTTGTTTCAATATTGGCACTGTGGCTTTTGGCTCTTCGACAATCTTAAAACGAGTTAACGCCGATCCTAAAGATCCAACCATCAAACAAGCGTTTGAAGCTTGGAAAATGTCCGGTGGAAGGCCCATATTACTCGATAGACGTGTACGCGAATGGAGGTGGTACAATGGAAACTAAAGTCGGTGTAAAGCAGTTTTGGAAAAGCTACAAAACCACACTTGTTGGGATCACTTTTGCCATCTTTTCTGCTGTTCAACCAGTCATCACAACAGGTGCTATTGACTGGAAGCAGGTTTTTGTTGGCGCTCTGGTGGGCGCTTTAGGTTTTTTTGCTAAAGATTTCAATAAACATTAATATGAAAAAACGGATTTTTTCACTAAAAATATTGGCCTTGATCACTGGGGTGTCCTTAGCCTTTTTGGTAGGTCAAGTAACATGGTGGCAAGTGCTTTTTATCTGCTTGATCTACGATTGTTTTAACTTTTTTGTAGATAATAATGCGTAGTATACTCTTTGCCAGCATATTTTTTCTCAGTGCTTGTGTCACACAGCAAAAGCAGGCGGATCGTGCACACCGCTTTTTTCGGGAAAACCCATACGCACTAGCCAGCCTTTGTGCCAATCAGTATCCTGTGCGTAATGAATACAAGCCAGGCGCGGAACAAATCCGTATCGACACCATCACGACAGAAGTCCCCCTGCTGCCCTGCCCGCCACAAAACAGATTTTATAAGTGCCCGCCAAATACTAAAATAACTCAACGCATTATGCGTACCGATACCCTCTTTCGTGAAAATACGGCCCGGGTGGCTAAACTAAGTATGCAGCTGGAGCACTGCGCGCAAAAGGCATTCTTAGCTGAAGAGCTGGCAAAAAAGCTCGGCTGGGGACTTTCTTTGCTTGGTTTAGGTTTCTTGGCCTTGGTTTTCATGCGCTTAAAGGTTTAAGATGATTAGCGTTGAAATCCAACATCCCAATGGAGCAATAGACCGGAGAAAGCTCCCCGCTTCCTGGGAAGAGATGAGCCGAAGGCAATTACTCCAATGGTCAGGACTAAGCCTACAAAACATGGAGGTTTTACAGGCCAAAATGACTTTCGTTAAGCGCGCCAGCTGTTTTTCAAAAACAACTAAAAAACATCTTCGAAAAACGCAATTGGTAGCTATTGCACAGCGTCTAAAGTTTCTGAATCACACCCCAGTGATGTCTGCATGGCTAATTCCTTCTTTTCGTCTCTTTTTTCGCCGCTATTATGGCCCTGGCGATGCATTATCAAACATGACCATCAGCGAATTTCGAATCACCGAACTCTGTTTTCAGCAGTATTTAAAAACAGCTAACAAGCAGTTTTTGGTGACCCTGGCAGCCACCATATATAGGCCCAGAAGTAACCAAGACCCAGCTACAGACATTCGTCAACCTCTAGGAAAACTGGGCTCCGATAGGCGAGAAAAACGATTTAAATACTTGCCCCCTGCTTTGTTGCAGGCTATATTTTTCAATTACGAGGGCTGCCGTGCGTTCCTTCAGCGCAAGTATGCTGCTGTCTTCAAACAGGCTGAGGTGGGTAAGTCACGAGCTGTTCAAGACCTTCAAGATTTGATCGAGACAATAGCTGGAGATAAACTCGGCCATATTCAACAAGTTGAACAAACCAACATTCACATCTTTTTCAGGCACTTGGTGCACACCATCGAGGAAGTTAAAGCAATACAAAAACAATGATAGACGCCGCCTATATCACCTATTTTGAAAAGCTAGCAAGCTTGCATCCAGCACTACAGCATGCTCCTGAAAAAAAGCATAAAGCTTTTTTTCTTATCCAAAATCCGTTTGACTTAGCCGAAATGGACAATGCCGTTAGAAATAACAACTGCGCACGCGTATTGCTCCTAGATGTACCCACTGGTTACATGAGCGATAATGGATCGGCTAATTATACCCAGCACACCAAAATTGACTTTTTTTTACTTGGAAAAGCAAGCTCGGAAACTGTCCAGCCTATTAGGCAAGATTGTTTTAAAATAGGTCTGGGTCTGATTCAAAAACTACGCGCAGATGGTGTTTCTAAAAAAATAAGTACCAGGGCGGTTTATCTAGACGAGGAATCTATCCAATATGAACCTGTAGGCCCTATTCAGGCTTCTCATTATGGCTATTTATTTAGGCTGTCTTTGTGCTGTTCTTTTAATTGGAAATCTAGCATCTAATGGCTATCAAATTTTTACAAGAGCCGGGCCAGGTTTCGGAAATTGAAAAGAAGGATATTGTTTTTAAGTGGTTAAGCGACTCCTACACCTGGCAGCCACCCATGCCACCGAGCGATGGAGGGAATAGGTCGGCCGTGATGCCCAAAGCAGAACCACAAGCCAATTTTGTGTTTTCTTTTAGTCTTTTTTTTAGGTTTTTGAATCAACCGCACTATAAAAAAGAAGCCGTGGGCACCGTTGGACAAGATAAAATTGGTCGTATGGAGCCTTGGGGGGCGTTTAATAATCTTATTGGTGAGGCCTCCTATAACTTTTCTACCGTACTGGAACTATTGCTGGGTAATTATGAAAAAGTCATTCAAATTACGCCAGACCAGAGCCAAATTACAGCGGAATATTATATCGAAGTATCCGAATCGTATGGATCACCCTCAGCGGTACGATCCAGCCTTAAAAGTAGTACTGGGCGTGTCACCATGCAGCTCAAGCGCAGCATCATAAGCCCTAGTAGTAGCGCCAGTAGCCAAACAGGACTGGTTTTAGCTTTGCAGCCTGCAGCCTTAAGTCTTTCGCAAAATGAGGTTTTATTTCAGCTACGGAGTTCTGTTTTCTTGGATACGCCAGCCGTACATTATAGTGGTGAATTTAAACTGCCCGTGGCTGTGATCACAACGGTTGGGGGCAAGCGTAGACCTGCCTACCAAAATACGCGCAGTCAAACGGTTCCACTTTGGCCAGATGCACAGGGGCTGGAGTTTAAGTTTTCGGATCAATCGGTTAAATTATGGCCTGTAGCTATGCCCGATGGGTCAGGGCATCAGTTTTTTGAAGATTGTACATCAATTGCACAACTAGCGCCATATCTCCAGGCAAACTATCTCCTGGCTAAGCATTTTGAAATCGAGCAAAAACTAGACTGCCTTATTTTCAAAGCTAGGCTTCCTGGCCCCGCTTTCAATTTGAGTGGCAACGACTTTCTAAAATCATTAACAGTTGGCGTAGATAGGGCCGACCGGGCTAACTTCAAATTCTTGTTTGAGGTATTCTTTCGCAGAGCGGACGAAACTAGTTTTGATTGCATTTTTTCGGCACAAATTGCACAAGATGTGCCCTTTTCGGGTTTGGCTAGCATTGACATTGGCGGCATTTTGGACGCTTTCCTAGAAGATGATATATGCGATATAAAGCATGCCAGCCCGCATCTCTGCCAAAAATCGGCAGGAAAGTTTTTTATCCAATGTGCGGAAGTTTACGGGCAGCCCGCACAGGTACAAAAGGTCATTAAGTCTGATACAAAAACGGTCCTCAAAGGGGGGCTTGCTATACGCGCGCAGCCAAAAAACTTTGTCGACTATTTAGCTCCCGTAAGTGCTGATGTGCAACAAGATCGATTTTTGAAGGTCGGCCAGCGCTGGCAAGATGTACATGTTGATCAGCCCATCAAGCTATTTTTTATTAATACGCGCGCGGAAAACCTTCAATTGCGTCTAAAAAAGACAATAGAACTCTTGGATGGATCATCTCTGGTTAGTTATTCTGGCTTTTGCAATTCGGCACTACTGGCCAAAATATGCTTTGATGTTTCGTTAGAAGACCCTAATACACAGCAGGTGACTTGTAGCTTGGAAGACCAAGATTGTAAACGTGTTTCTGAAGAGTTTGTGTTTTTCGTGAATCATGAATACTTGCCTGAGTGCCGTTTTTTTGCTTATGTATCCAGCTTAGGTGCCTTAGAAACATTTAGCACTCGGGGTGAAGGAGCCCAGTTTTACGACATTCTCAGCGAAACAGCCGAAAACGGGAACACGTGGGACTCAAAAGTTCAAATTCAGTTCAACAATCGTTTGAAGCGAACATTTAAGGTCTCCACAGGGCTGCAAAATAAGCGTTCATACGAAGGTTTGGCAGACTTTTTTCTTTCAGAAAAAAAATATGTCATTGAAAAAAATAAACTCGTACCCATCATCGTAACCAGTAAAAAAGCTGGAAATACCAGCGACTGGCAAAGGGTACACATATGCACCTTTGAATTTCAATACGCCGCCGAAGAGACCAAATATACTACCCATGATTGAACTAAGGACATTGGAGGGCGAGCGGATAGACCTCTCCTCTTCAGCAATAACCATCGAATTAAGCAATGCTTTTTTTGCGGCTAATACCATACCTCGAAGTGGATTTAGCTATCCCATTCAGTTAGCTAACACAAGCAAAAACAGAAAATTTTTTAGATTTTTCGATCTTCTCGAGACTAGCCCGACTCATCCGCAAATACCCGTTTTCATGCGAATAAACGGCAGATTTTATGCCGAGGCTACCCTGCACTTAGGACTGACTAGTGGGAGCTTTTCTGGCCATTTGCTACTCAAAACCGCTGCCATTAATGATAAGCTAGACAATAAGCTAACTGATATCCCATTTCAAGTTTTTAACATTGGCGGCGAGGGGGACTTGGCAAGCAAGTTTTATAGCTCAGGTAATGATTGGCGTAAAAATCCGTATGTGTTCCCCCCTGTTAAAAACAATGACTTTTTTTCATCAGTTGATGGGGATCGGATTTTGAACTATTCGATGGCGCTAGCCTTTCTATCAAATTCCCCGGAAAAATGGGCTCCCCTAGTACCTTGTTTTTATCTCTGCTATGTGCTTGAAAATATTGCGGGACACTTGAACCTAAATTTGTCTGGGGATTTTGCCCAGCATGCCGATGTTCAAAAGATAGTGATCCCGAATCCGGTAGGTATTGGTTTGCCTTATGGTATCACAATCAGTGCAAAAAATCACTTGCCGCCATTATCGCTTAAGGAGTTTTTCAGAGAGCTCTCTTTTTTCTTCGGTGTTGTTGTAAGCATTGCGGAGGGCAATTTGAATATTTCATTCAAAAAAGCTGTTTTTGAGCACCTCGAGTATATCGATTGGACAGGCAAAAAAAAGACTATTATTTCCCAGGAGTTTGCAAGTCCCCGAGATGGATACCTTTTATCTGCAGACGCTGTAACACCAAATGAAAAAGACGAGGTGATTGTGGGCAATGGTAAATTAAAAATGAACACCAAAATAGCTAGTCTACCTTTTTGCAGTATTCCAAGATATTTTAATTCAATTCCTGAGGACAAGTGCAAGGGTGTATTGCTGCCCGCTGGATTCAAGGCGGTTGAAAAAACAAAAGACCTGTACCTTAAACCTGGGGAAGTTCCCACCTTTCCATTAAGGCTTTTGTTTTGCAATAATGGTACATCAAACGCTGGCCAATTCTTCAACTTAAAAATGAGTGGAAGAAATGGTTTATACGAATTTGCTCACAGGGGCTGGATGGAAAAAACACATGCTGCGCGTGTGATAAAAATGCGTGTGCTGTTAAATGGAGCTGATTTACAACAGCTGAATGAATCAAAAATCATTCGTTTAAAGAGCATATCGGGCGCAGTGGTTGAGTGCATGTGGCGCCGGCTAACCTTTAGCGCTAGCGAAGGCCAAAATATCCTACCTGCTGAAGTGGAGCTAATCGTTCTCAATCCGTCTAAAATCTAATGGCATGGAAGCAAAAAATACCACATTTGACCTTCATGGCTGGCTAAACAAAACCCTTGATAAATTCCGAGAAGCTTTAACGATTCAGCAAATAGGGCGACATAGTAGCCAGCTTTTAAATAGCATTGCTGGAGAGGTTACGCGTTGTGGAACAGTCGAAGAGGTCATTATTAAATTCCAACAATATGGACGCTTTGTAGATATGGGCGTTGGCCGAGGCTTTCAGCGCGGGATTCGCAAGCAGTTAGGAGATCAAAAATATTTTAAAAAGCGCAATGCTTCGGGACAATTACATTCGGTAGGAAGAACGCCTAAACCCTGGTTTAGCAAAACAAAAACAAGAGAAGTGGCAAGACTTAGAGAGTTACTCCTCGCTCATCATGAAAATTTGGTATTAAATCAGCTTGAAAGTAAACTGGATTGAATTTTTAGTGCTTGAACAGAGAGATAACCGTCATTAAAATAGCCAAAAATGCCGTAGAGAGTCCTATGGAAAGACCAATAACCCAATACACCGTAGAAAATTTGTTTTCTATGTGTTTAAACTCACTATGCATCGCACTTAACACTTCTTTCATGTCATCTTACACTTTTAGGTCTATCAATTTAACTATAGCAGCGCGATTTTGTGGGTCTAATCCCTCAGCTGCACTGGTCACATCGTCCATTTTCATATTACACAAATTTAGTATAAAAAAATAACCCCCACCATGGCAGCATCAGAAGCAAAAGTTGTACACCTGCAGCTAAAAATCAATGGCGAAAATGCATTTAATACCCTAAAAGACCTCAACGAGCACGTGGGTGTATTGCGCAAAAAGCTAAACCAAATGTCCAAGGATGACCCCGGCTATCAGCAGGTGGCACAAAAACTGCGCGATTGCATAGAAAAACAAAAAGTTTGGCGCGAGGAGATTTATGGTACTCAGAAGGCCAGTAAGGGATTTTTAGATGATTTTAAAAGTAATCTGGGTGGGCTTGTTTCATCATTCAGTATAGTCACCTTAGCGATAAATAGCATTCAAAGTGCTTTTAGCAGTGTATCCAGCTTTTTTTCTGGCGCTCAGGCATCCTGGGTAGAAGGAGAACAAACACAAGCACAACTGGCTGCAGCCATCAAATCTACAGGCGGCGCGGCAAGTCGAACACGTGATCAATTGAATGAATTGTCGGCATCACTGATGGCTCAAACAGGGATCAATAGCGATAATATCGCAAAGGCTGAAGCTTTGCTGCTCACCTTTACCAATATTAGAGGTGAGATATACGACCAGACGCTACCCATCATGCTCGACATGAATAAAGCACTGGGGCAAAGCCTACAATCTAGTGCAATTCAACTTGGCAAGGCTTTAAATGACCCCATACTTGGTTTTTCTGCATTAGCTGAAGTGGGTGTTAGTTTCAGCACTGAGCAACGCAAAATCATCACTAATTTTCAAAACAGTGGCGATCTGGCCAGTGCTCAGAAAGTAATTTTAGAGGAATTGGCTAAAGAATTCGGTGGTGTAGCTAATGCAATGGCCCAAACAGATAGCGGAAAGCTCGAAGTATTCAATACCAGGATAACGAAGATTCAGGAGAACATAGGAGGTATGATTACCTCATTTAAGGCCGCAAATCTTTCCGTCTTTGAGCCATTTCTTAGCTGGATAGGACGGATTACAGCAACTAAAATGGCTGATAAGATTAAGGCTGAACACGAAGAATTGAACGGCTTGGTGGGTGCTATTGTGGTGACCAATCAGAACCAAGAAGTACGAAATAGGCTTATTAATGAACTTCAGGCTAAGTACCCCGATTTTTTAGGAAAGCTGAAGGCGGAGGAAATTTCGAACGAGTTGCTCACTCGTCGTTTGAAGGAGGCCAACGAGCAGTACCGACTAAAGCTATTCATGGCTGCAAATGAAGATAAAATAAAGGAGATACAGGAAAAGCGAAGCAAGGCGATTAAGGAAGAGGCTGAAGCGAGGCGCCGTGTGGCTGAATATACTGGATTATCGGCTGAGGCCCTAGCCAAGTTGAATGATAAACAGATAGAAGAATTAGCTCTTAAAAAACGTGCTGAATCATTAAAAAATCTGGGTGCTAAAGCGCTCCTAGGTGGTGGAACTAGGGCAGTGGTTACTGATGGCCTCGACTATCTACGTGGTAAGGGGGCCTTGCGTGCAGTGGCTGATGTTGAGCTAATTGTGAATGGCAGGAAAAAACTGGCCGAATCATTAAAGGAAGAAAGAGATTTACGTAAAGCAAATACGGTTTTGGCTGAAAAGGATAACCAGGTACAACTTAAACATATTGATGAAGAAATAGCTAAACTTAAGCAGCTTAAAACTGCCCATTCAGAAGCTGAAATCAAACGTTTGACTGAACAACGAAACAGTCTGCTAGACGTCAGTTCTCCCTCTCAAAAACCAAGTGAAGTCAAAGAGACGCTAAAAACAACAAAACAAGAACCCCAAAAACCCGCCTCTGAATTCCAATCAGAATTAAAGCAAACGCATAACGAATTTGAAAAGCTGAATGCTGAGTTTAATAAACAAAAATTGGACTCCTTGTATAAGACTTTGGCAGCTAATGAAAGGGAAATAGAGGCTGAAAAAGATAAGTACGCTGCACTCATCGCCGAACGGCAGAAATTTTTAGAAAACAAGAACATTTCACCAGAGCAGCGGGGGGGTGTCCAGGAGCAAGTCTCTCATCTTAAGCTCCAAAGTGAAGAAGCTGTTTTAGCCATTAGGGCCCGACAGGAAAAAGAACGTTTGGACGAAATCCAAAATCTGAGATCACAACTAACGCAGGCATACCAAAGCGAACTAGAAAAAGAGCAATCACTCATAACAAAGCACTACGCCAAACTCAAGGATCAGGCCCGGGGCAATGTCGAAGCCATCAAGCTTTTGGAAACAAACGAGGCCGAAGACTTAACAAATGCTAAAATACGAGAAGAAAAGCGGTTCCAAGAGGAAATTAAGAAAATTCAGCAGGAGTTTAGTTTACCAAATGGAACACAATTAGACAGAGACTTGGCAGCCGTTAATGCCAAATATGACGCTCAAGTAGAAGCACTTAAAAAAAAGTTTAGTAAAGAGCGACAAGCTACAAAGGAGTTTCATGCTCTGATGGATGCTATCAATGCGGAGCACGATCAGGAGCTAGAGAAAAAACGTGAAGAAAATAAGCAACTACAAATAGCACAAGATGTAAGCAGTGCGGAAAAAACGAAAGATTTTGCTTGCCAGATGGCACAGGAGGTGAGTAATGCTACATTTTCGATCATGGCATCAAATCGGCAAGCAGAGACAAATTTCATCCTTGATGAGATTAGTCGTCAGCGGCAGGAGGAGCTAGCTGGCAAAGACCTAACCGAAGAACAAAAGAAAGCCATTAACGATAAATACGATAAAAAAACTAGAGCGGAGAAGCTTAGAGCCTGGGCTGCTGACAAAGAAGCCGCACGGACACAAGCAATAATCAATGGGATTTTGGCAGTAATAAAAGTGATAAACAACCCGATACAAGCCGCATTGACAGGAGCCGCCGTTGCTGCCCAGCTCGTGGTGCTTGAGTCGCAGCAGCCTCCTAAATTTGCTCGCGGTGGCTTTGTGCCAAGCGGCCCTTCCCATCAGGCAGGCGGTATTGCTTTAATTAATCCGGATGGGCGTAAAGTTGGCGAAATAGAAGGAGGAGAACCTATTTTAAGTAAGGAAACCTATCACAATAATAAGCAGCTCATTGATACACTGTTATACAGTTCCCAGCGACTTAATGGTGCACGAGTGGTTGTCAATACCTCAGAAATCGTGCAAGCCGGCAGGATATATCGTAATGGTGGTTTGGCTGCAAGTTCGGCCGGGAGTAGTCTTATGATGTCAGCAGACCTGAGTGAATTAATATCAGAAGTTCGCCAGCTTCAGGCTGCTGTACGCGAAGAAAAAATGCGACCTGTGGAGTTTAATTATCGGGTATTTGAGGATTACCAGGAGCAGGTGGGTAGGGTTAGAATGAGAGCGTAAATGGCTGGTTACAGCTCATTTTTACCCAAAAGCACAAGTCTCTTGTCCCATCTGTCCCATTTTTAGAGCTATAATAAACACTTTACACTTCTGTTGTCCCATATAAAAAATTGATTATCAATTATTTAACTAAAAATGGGACAAATGGGACGGATGGGACAGGGAAAAATGTTGATTTTACTAAAACGGATTTTTTTCATGAGTTTTTTTTCTACGTGCGACTACATACCCATAATGTCAAAATTATCCATCAGGCTTTGCTTACGCTTATCACTCATTTTTAAATAAATCATAGTAGTTGCTAATGAAGAATGCCCCATGATATCTTTTAGAGATTTTACATCACCACCCATTTCTATAAATAATGTACCAAAGGTATCCCTGGCTACATGATAGGTAAGCCGCTTATCTATTTGAGCATGAATAGCAAGGTGTTTTAAGGTTTCGTTGATATATGGATGCGAAAAAGGATGAAATAATTTACCTGTTCTTCCCTCTAGAAGCTGCAAGGCTGTCTTTGATAAAGGTATTCTTAATGTTTTGCCTTTTGCTCTTCCCTTATATGGCACAAAACTTAGAGTGGTTCCACTAATCATGTCTTTTGTTAATTGAGAAGTATCGGAAATACGTAACCCGGTGATACAACTAAAAAGAAATCTGGCGCAAATTTCTTTCTCATTAGCGGTTAGCTTATCAGACTTATACAATAGAAATAATTGCTTCAGCTCATCTTGAGTAAGTACTGCCCTATCTCCATCCACGTAAGCAAATGAATAGTCCGAGTAAGGATTTTTCTCAATCAAGAACTTCTGGACAGCAATAGTCAGATATTTCTTTAAATCCTTGTGGTAGCCACAGACTGTATTATGGCCAGCTTTGTGAACTTTCCTCGCCCAGGCATCAAATTTTTGTATCCAGTCCAAATCGATTTGGCTAATATTTAGTGTCGGTTTTTTCCAAAACTCCTTTACAATATTCATGCTGCATCTGTGCCTTTTCCATGTCCCATAGACTATTACATTGCTATTATAGAGCTCATTGATTTTGGTTTCCATGAATAAAAACAAATCATCACTTTTTCCAATATGATGGAATTCCTTAACTAAATCCTCAATAGTAACGGTTGATTTTTTAACAAATCCATTCAATTGAATTCGATGAGCTGCGGCCTTCAATTCGTTTAGTTGTAGATTAAAAGGAACTACATCGGGGTCATCGGTGAATCTTGGTAAAAGACACTGGCGTGTTTTATCAAAATACTCTTTGGGCCAACGTATTTTAGTAAAGATGTCTCTTTTCACATTCCCCTGTTTCAGTCTGAACAGTACCTTAAATAACCCATCAGGGTTACTTCTCGAATCGATCACAATATTAAATGTGAGCTTCTGAATATCATTTTTCATCTCTGCGAACTTTTGCGAACTCTGCTATAAAAATGCGAACTTCTAGGAAGGAAAGCTCGTTTTTGCGAACTTTTAAGGGGGTAGTTCAAAAATTTGCGAACCAAAAAAACGGCCTTCCTGATATCAGGAAGGCCGTTTTTGTTAATTTTGAGTGCGCCCACCTGGGCTCGAACCAGGGACCAAAAGATTATGAGTCTTCTACTCTAACCAACTGAGCTATAGGCGCCTCATTTTGAGTGTGCAATTTTACAACATTTAGCCCATATTTCAAAAACGAAGATAATCATCATTCCCAAACTAAATCCAAACGCATCAAACCACTAGATTGACGATTTTCCCCTTCACAAAAATTATCTTCTTGGGGCTCTTCCCATCCAGATGCTTCTGCACATCGTCATTAGCTAACACCAATTGCTCCACTTCAGGTGCAGCCAAATCTAAAGATATAGTCAAATTCATTTTCATTTTACCATTGACCGATATGGGATAGGCAAACTCACTTTCAATCAAGTAACGCTCATCGAATTTGGGATAAGTAGCATAAGATAAGGTCCCCGCTTTATTACCCAACAAAGCCCATAACTCTTCCCCAATATGTGGCGCATACGGAGATAACACAATGACTAGATCCTGCAATATCCCACGCTTATTACACTTCAAATCCTGCAATTCATTCACACAAATCATGAAATTAGATACAGACGTATTAAATGAAAATCGCTCAATATCTTCTTCTACTTTACGAATAATCTTGTGCAAGGCTTTATACTCTGCCTTACTGGGCGTCTCATCAGATATGCAAAAGTTAAATGCATCATCGTGAAAAAGCTTCCAAAATTTGCGCAGAAATTTAAAAACGCCCTCTATCCCATTGGTATTCCATGGTTTACTTTGCTCAAGTGGACCTAAAAACATTTCGTACAAACGAAGAGTATCCGCTCCATACCGTTCCACAATATCATCCGGATTGACCACATTAAACCTCGACTTCGACATCTTCTCAATCTCAACGCCGCAAATATATTTGCCACCTTCGAATATAAATTCTGCATCAGCAAACTCCGCTCGAGAAAACTTGAATCGATTAATATCGAGCACATCATTTTCTACCATATTCACATCCACGTGCAATGCGATAGTTTTATACTGATGCCTCAGACCTACCGATACAAAGGTGTTCGTGCTTTTCCCCCCTTCATTCACCACACGATAAACAAAATTGGAACGACCCTGAATCATCCCCTGATTGATTAACTTCTTGAATGGCTCCTCCTGACCTACATAACCTAAATCTTTTAAAACCTTATTCCAAAAACGACTGTATAACAAATGTCCTGTAGCATGCTCAGACCCGCCAATGTAGAGATCGACATCTTTCCAATATGAAATAGCTTTTTTATCAGCAAATGCTTGATCATTATGTACATCCATATACCGATACCAATACCAACTCGACCCCGCCCAACCCGGCATGGTACTTAGTTCGTATTCATACTGATCTTGATATTTCCAATGCTCAGCACGGCCCAGTGGGGGTTCACCACTCTCAGTGGGCAGATATTTGTCTACTTCGGGCAAAAGCAAAGGCAATTCCTTCTCATCAATCAGATAGGGCAATCCGTTTTTGAAATAAACAGGGACAGGCTCTCCCCAATACCGCTGACGTCCAAAAATAGCATCCCGCAAACGGTAATTCACCTTTACTTTACCTGCATCTAATTCTTTCAATTTAGCAATCAATACAGGTATAGCCTCCTGATAAATCAAACCATTGATTAGGCCCGAATTAATATATCTTCCTTCTTTGGTAGGGTCAGCTTGCTGATCTAAATCTTTTTGAGTATCCAAAACAGGTATAATAGGCAAACCAAACTGCTTAGCAAACAACCAGTCACGCTGGTCACCCGAAGGAACAGCCATCACCGCCCCTGTTCCATAACCCGCTAACACGTAATCCGAAATCCAGATTGGAATATCTTTACCAGTGATAGGATGCTTGGCATAACTACCTGTGAACACACCCGATACTGTTTTAGTATTAGCCACACGATCAAGCTCCGATTTCTTACTGGTTTGAGCTATGTAATCCGCTATTTCTTCCTTTTGGCTGGGTGTAGTTAATGATGATACTAGTTCATGTTCAGGCGCAAGTACCAAAAAGCTAACCCCGAAAAGAGTATCTACTCGAGTGGTAAAAACTTCAATCGGGTCAAAACTCACCATCGCTCCTACACTTTTCCCAATCCAATAACGTTGCATCTCTTTCAAAGGCTCTGGCCAATCAAGATCATCCAAACCCTTGAGCAAACGATCCGCATAAGCAGTAATACGCATGCTCCATTGCATCATTTTTTTCTGCTCGACAGGATGGCCACCCCGTTCAGAAAAACCTTCTTTGACCTCATCATTAGCTAGTACCGTTCCTAATGCAGGACACCAATTCACAATGCTTTCTCTCAAATAAGTGAGGCGATATTTTAATAACTCTTTTTGCTGCTCTTCTTCCGATAACCGTTTCCATTCATCTGCTGTAAAATTGGCAACATCCTCGTCACATTCAGCTTTGATACCTTTGCTTCCACTTGTTTCAAATTTTGCAATTAGCGTACTGATTGGCTCCGCTTTATCTACTTCAACATTATACCACGAATTGAATAATTGCATGAATACCCATTGCGTCCATTTGTAATAATTTGGATCGCTGGTTCGCACTTCTCTACTCCAATCGAATGAAAACCCAAGGTTATCTAATTGCTCGCGGTAACGCTTAATATTTGTTTCGGTAGTAATAGCCGGATGTTGTCCTGTTTGAATAGCATATTGTTCGGCAGGCAAACCAAACGAATCATAGCCCATTGGATGTAATACGTTAAACCCCCTAAGACGCTTATAACGCGCAAAAATATCAGAGGCAATATACCCCAGCGGATGCCCCACATGAAGCCCTGCACCAGAAGGGTAAGGAAACATATCTAACACATAATACTTAGGCTTTGAAGGGTTATTTTCTACTTTATAAGTCTGGTTTTCGGACCAAAATCGCTGCCAGCGGCTCTCTATATCTTTAAATTGATAATCCATCGTGCATTAAGAATAAAGCACGAAAATACCAAATATGTTACGCTTTGATCAAACGATACAATACATGTCGCGAAGATGAATGATTATAAGATATATCTCGACAGGCTAAATTTTTCAAACTCCTCCTTTGATAGGCGATATAAAACATGCCTTGAAAGCGGATGATCAGCAGGTAAGCTGGGATGGGCAAAATCAGCTTTACTATCCAGCTTCATGCCTAATTTTTCCATCACTCGCATCGATCGAATATTGGCATGCGCAGTGTATGCCACAATCTGATCAAGCCCACAAGTATTAAAACCAAAATTAAGTACAGCCCTAGCACCTTCGGTGGCATATCCTTTACCCCAATACTGAGTGCCTAAACGCCAACCAATATCTACAAAGGGCGTGAAATCCACTCCGGGCCAATCGGTATAATCCAAACCAATAAAGCCAATTAGCTCCTGTGTCTCCTTCAAACAAGCAGCCCAAAGTGTGTAGCCCTTGGTGTAATATTGCTCATTTTCATGACTCATAAATTCCCTTACTTGCTCCATCGTTAGTGAACCAGGCAAAAATTCAATCACCTTTGGATCCTGATTAATCCGCAAGTAAGGAAGCTCATCTGATTCTTGCCAAGTCCGCAGCAGTAACCTTTCCGTCTCAATCACAATGACCATAACAAATCCTCCTCAACATATCTTACACAATAGAGCCTGTTTAAATTTTATTTCATGAAATTATTATAGGGTATTTTTGAGCGAAATGAGGCAGATTTTGGATCCATAGCGGGGCTTCTATGGCGAAAGAATCTAACGAAATTGTAGCCAAAAAGACACATAAAAATAAAATCAAATAAATTTTAAACAGGCTCTAGCAATTTACGAAAAAATCGGCAGTAAATAAAGTACTAAATACTTACCTTTGTGACCTTCTCCGGAGAGGTGTCTGAGTGGTCGAAAGAGCAAGCCTGGAAAGTTTGTATACTCGCAAGGGTATCGAGGGTTCGAATCCCTCCCTCTCCGCTTTTTAAATCTAGCTACAGGTATTTATAAAGCACATTTACATTCTCTTTATTCCAAAACATCGAGATTATTAGTAACGATTAAATAGATGATATGACCAAACCATCTCAGCCTAAAAGTGAGTTACTAAGCCTGATGAATGTTGGCAGGGCTACACTCAAGGACTTGCAACTACTCGGCATCAATAAAATCGATCAATTAAAAAACCAAACACCAGATCAACTCTACGAAAATCTTCAACAGATTACTGGCATCAAACATGATCCATGTGTATGGGATGTTTTTGCAGCCATTATTCATGAGGCAAAAACTGGAGAAAAACTACCCTGGTGGCATTGGAGCAAAATCAGAAAAACTAAGCTATGAGCTAAGACAACCTTCATATACACGTAAAATATCTTCACAAATACGCAATACCAATGATTGATATCACTTCTTCTCAAAGTATACCGATGCAAGGCTTGGACAGTATCATTTCCGATAAAATAACTCATTGGCTGCAAGGAGCCTATGATACAACAACCAAAAAAGAAATTCAAAAACTTATAGACGAAAAAGCATATGCCGAGTTAACGGATGCTTTCTATAGAGATCTTGAATTTGGCACAGGTGGTCTTCGCGGCATTATGGGGCCAGGATCAAATCGAATTAATAAGTACACCATTGGTGCAGCAACTCAAGGCTTTAGCAACTTTTTAAACAAAAAATACCCCCACCAACAGATTCACGTTGCAGTCTCTTATGACAGTCGAAATCATTCGGATTTTTTTGCCCAAATTACCGCAGACGTATTTTCTGCTAATGGCATTATTGTCCATTTATTTCAAGCACTACGCCCAACACCCGTATTATCTTTTGCAGTTCGCTCGCTTGCCTGTCAGGGAGGAGTGATGATCACGGCATCACACAATCCCAAGGAATACAATGGCTATAAAGCCTACGGAGCAGATGGAGGGCAATTAACTACTCCAGACGATGAACTAGTGATGCAAGAAGTGGCCAAAATTAAAAGTATCGATGAAGTAAATTTTCAGCGTGTAGATAAAAATATCCAAATGGTTGGCCAAGAAATGGACCAACTATATTTAGATAGTATTACGAAGCTATCTCTTGCCCAAGAAGCCATTCATCGGTGGAAAGACCTTAAAATCGTCTATTCACCTATCCATGGCACAGGAATCACCCTGGTTCCTCAAGCTTTAAAATGCTTTGGCTTCGAAAACATAATCCTTGTAGAGGAACAAATAGCGCTTAACGGAAATTTCCCAACTGTGGTTTATCCAAACCCTGAAGAACAGGATGCTTTAGCACTAGCTATTGCAAAAGCAAACACTGTCCAAGCCGATCTGGTTCTAGCTACTGATCCAGATGCCGATCGGGTAGGGATTGCCATTCGAAATACAGAGGGTAATTTTATCTTACTCAATGGAAACCAAACAGCCAGCTTATTGACAAACTATCTTCTCAATGCATGGGAAAAAGCAGGTAAACTAACCGGAAAGGAATACGTCGTCAAAACTATCGTAACGACACATCTCATCGAAGAAATAGCCCAAACAAAACATGTAGGCTGCTATAATACCTTGACCGGATTTAAATACATTGGAGCACTCATGACTACTTTAGCGAACCAAAAGACTTTCATTGGTGGTGGGGAAGAAAGCTATGGTTTTTTAATAGGTGACCTGGTAAGAGACAAAGATGCAGTTATATCATGCGCTTTCATTGCTGAGATGACTGCCTTTTACCGAGATCAAGGAATAAGTTTATATGATGCCTTACTTGACATGTATCAGCAATATGGTTTGTACAAAGAAACATTGATCTCTATCACTAAAAAAGGCAAGGCTGGAGCCGAAGAAATTAGGGCAATAATGCAAAACTTCAGAACACATACACCAGACAGCTTAGGAGGATCAAAAGTGATCAGGTTAAAAGACTACGAGATGGGCAAAGAGACTAACTTACTCACCGGTACAGTAACCAATCTTGACTTTCCTAAATCAGATGTCCTACAGTTTATCACTGCCGATGGAAGTATCATTTCAGCACGTCCATCAGGTACAGAGCCTAAAATTAAATTCTATTGCAGCGTTAAAGCGGATTTACCCAACAAAGCAATATTCAAACAAATAGAGCAATCATTAGAAACAAAGATTACAATCATCATGCGCGACCTGGGTATGTAGATTCAAGCTTTTCATTAATCCCATTTTGATTTTTAGGAAAACAACACTATATTTGCGAGCTCGTTTTTTTACGGCTGAAATATTGCAACATCATGAAAAGAACATTCCAACCTTCGCAGAGAAAAAGAAGAAATAAGCACGGTTTTAGAGAGCGCATGAGCTCTGCAAACGGAAGAAGAGTACTGGCTTCCAGAAGAGCTAAAGGCAGAAAAAGACTGTCTGTATCTGACGAGGGGCGTCATAAATCATAATTTGGTCACCTGTTGCGATTCCTGTCTATTTATCTCTCAATAGACTAGCGTAATCAATCATGTATACATTTAAGAAAGAAGAGCGCCTGTGCAGTAAAAAACTTTTAGACAAGCTTTTTCAAAGTCGCTCTTCTTTTGTCTTATATCCTTTTCGTATCATCTGGTTACATGAAGAACTTACCGTTCCAGCTCAATTGGTGATCAGTATTCCTAAACGAAATTTTAAAAAAGCTGTTGATCGGAATTTACTCAAACGCCGAATCCGAGAAATATATCGCTTACACAAAACCGAGTCAGTTTATTCGTTCCTCGATCAAAAATCTATCTTACTGGGAATTAACTACATTGGAAAAGAAATATCAGAATATACTTACCTAAAAAAGAAGCTATTGGCCGCCTTCGAGAAACTACAGAAATCCTATTCAAAATGATGATTATTCGGCTACTCCATTTAGCTATCAATTGTTTTTTGCTCTTAATAATACGGCTCTACCAATATCTATTATCGCCATTATTGGGGGCCTCGTGTCGATATATACCCACCTGTTCTGAATATGGTGCAACAGCACTTAAGAAATATGGTCCATTCAAAGGTTCATGGCTAACCTTGAAACGCTTGGCTCGCTGCCATCCTTGGGGAAAGCATGGACAAGATTTTGTGCCCTAATATACACATTGAGCTTGTCTAAGGTTTATTATCCCAAATAAAGTACTCAAATGAATGCTCTAAAAAATTTAATTCTACTGATTGAAACAGCAACCTCTTCTTGTTCTGTAGCTTTAGCTGAAAATAGACTAATCCTTGCTAAAAAAGAATTAAACAAGCAAAATATTCATGCTAGTCATATTACCTTATTTATTGATCAGATCATGCATCAGACCAGCAAAGATTACACAGATCTGAACGCAATCGCTGTTAGTCAAGGACCTGGCTCTTACACGGGTCTAAGAATTGGAGTAGCTACAGCAAAAGGACTCTGTTTTGCCCTGGATATACCCCTAATTGCCATTAACACACTAAAAGCCATGACTACTGGACTACTCCAAAAAATGAGCATCACAAATGATAAAACCCTATTCTGCCCCATGATTGATGCCCGAAGAATGGAGGTATACACTGCACTGTTTAACCAAAATCTATTAGAAATAGAACAAACACAAGCAAAAATCCTAGACGAAACCTCGTTTAATAATTATTTGTCCAAACATCCCATCATATTTTTTGGAGATGGGGCTGAGAAATGTAAAACATTATATGCACATAAACCCAATGCCCTATTTGTCGATTTTGAAAACTCAGCATCTCATTTGAATATACTGGCAGATCATCAATTTAAAACTGGAGCAATAGAAGACCTCGCTTACTTCGAACCATACTATTTAAAAGATTTTATACCAAATAAACTTCTCTAGGTTTACTAAAAACCTGGAATAACTGGAGAATCAGCACGATGATACATCACACGTCCAAATTTAATGCCTAAACCCATGTAGATAGATGACAAAATAGGTCCTGAGCCCACATTTTTGCTCGCCAATCCATCGAGCCACTGATCAGTGCCAAGTAGTTGATTACTACCCATGTAAAATTCAAAATTTGGAGACTGTATCATGAATTGCCCCCCCAGCTGTAAAGCTGTATCCTGATTATAATCGGCAAAAAGTGAAAATACCATGTTATTCACATGAACATTATTCACAAACACCCAATCACTACCCGGATAAAATAAACTTTTTGAAAAAATAAAATTAGGCTGGTAAACTCCCATATCCTTGGCTGCCAATAACTCTAACTTTCCATTGATAAAACTTGTAAAGCTTTTTCGTGTCAATCTTCTACTTAATCGATCACTTAACTGACTCTCTAATGAAGTGCCAGGAGGAGCTGGGAAAAGTGTCATATTAAATAAACCCAAATCGTATTCATATGCATTATTCCAAGTAATAAACCCAATGTCTTTCAAGTTTCCCATCAAATACCAGTCCTTCCTTAGCCGAAGATTAGCACTCCAAGTCATTGAAAATCCCGGGTTCTTAAAGGTAGGCCGAGCAAATGTCGATCCATTATCAATCACATTAAAATTATCATAAGGATGACTAGTCTTGTAGAGCCCATTCACCCGCAAATGTAAATATGGATCATGTCTGGCTAAGTAGGAATCTTGTGTCACTAAATTATCATAGTTGATGCCATCGAGATAGCTCAATTTTACTCCCCAACCCAATCTTCCGTTATAAGTATGATTCCTCCGATAAGTTAAACTAAACTGATGATAGGACTGGCTGTAAGAAGTTCCATTCAAAATATCGTAGTAGTTTGCACTATCGACAAAAAGGTTATGATTCTTAGCCAAAATCAACATACCATTGGTCAGTTCAGCACGGCTCTCATTCCTCAATTGCCATGAAAAACCTATTTCTTGATCAAATTGAACATCTGTGAAAACACGAAACATCAACAGATAAATATTGGCGTTCACATTAACCACATTAGGTGCTGATTCATTTGGATTAAGCTGGCTTACATCAGTCTCTTTTTTAAAGATAGATCTCCTAAAGAAATCAGTAGAAGGACCAACTACAGAACCATTCCCTGCAAATGCAGGAAAAAAAAATGTAAACGCATATTTAAAACTTGAATCTGCATGGAAAGCCTTTTGCGAGGGATTCTCAAATGCATCATAAAGTGTTCTGCTATTATATAATGCATATTGTTGGCCCCAACCACAAACTATCGATGCAAAAAAGAGACACCCAAAAGCAATAATGCACTTCATATAACCACAAAACAATAAAAAATTTATAAAAAAGATAAAAAATATACTTTAAATAAATTTACAAAAACTTTAATGAAGAATTAGTATAATTCAAATAAAACCACAACAAAGCAACAATTCATATGTCGAGGTATTCTAAACCTGCATAAGCTATTCAGAGGGTATATTTCGTATTTTTGGGCACGATGAATTATAACTTGCAAGTTTCCATTGATCCTAATTCTGGTTTTTGCTTTGGCGTCGTATATGCCATCGACATGGCAGAAGAAATATTAGCTACTAATGACTATCTGTATTGTCTAGGTGACATTGTTCACAATGATGAAGAAGTAGAACGCCTTAAAAGTAAAGGGCTTCGTATTATATCTAATGAGGATTTAAAAAAATTAAAAGGCGAAAAAGTACTCATTCGTGCACATGGTGAAGCCCCTGAAACATATAAAACTGCTCTGCAAAATAATATCACCCTAATTGATGCGTCCTGCCCTGTTGTTTTAAAACTTCAAAATCGCATCAAAAACTCTTATGATGATCAGGATAAAATTTTGATTTTCGGCAAGCATGGTCACGCCGAAGTAATTGGCCTACAAGGACAAACCAATGGGAATGCCGTCGTGTTTCAAGATATCGCTGAGTTGGATAATCTTGAGCTCCCCAGTGAAATCACACTATATAGCCAAACCACCAAAAGCACAGACAAATTTTACCAAATCAAAAATGAATTAATCAGTCGCGGCTATCAATTAAAAGCCAATGACACAATTTGTCGCCAAGTATCAAACCGCGACAAAGAACTGCGCGATTTTGTAAAAAATTTCGATTATATCGTATTTGTATCAGGTAAAAAATCATCTAATGGCAAGGTACTCTATGAAGTGTGTCTTCAATATAATCCAAATACTTATTTCATCTCACATTTGGAAGAACTACAACAACAGCTATTCAGCCCCAATAGCAAAGTTGGTATCTGTGGGGCGACCTCTACACCCATGTGGTTGATGCATGAAGTGAAAGAAAAGTTAATGCATTTTTAAGTAAAAAATACCTAAATAATTGATATACAATAACATAACGAACACAAATCATCTCCTTTAAAGTGAACTTGGGTGAGACCTTTTTAAATATCAATCCTATGAAGAAAAAACTTCTTATCCTTTTTAGCAACTTAATCATTCTCTCCGCACAAGCTCAATCGCCAGCATCGGGCATTGTCCAAGGAAAGGTAACGGACGGCCTAACGAACCAAAAACTACCCCTAGTTAGTGTAAGCATAACCGGCCTTACACAAGAAACAATCACAGACTCTACTGGGACTTATATTTTAAAAGATCTTGAACCAGGCATTTATAATATCCAGTTTTCACACATCGGCTATCAGGACAGAACCGTTTTTGATGTTCAAGTAGCGGGGGCACACTCAACCATACTGGATGTCAATCTGGAAACCTTGGTTGATACACTCCAAGAAGTTCGTGTTTTTGCTCCTGTACTTAGAAAATCTATCGAAAGCCCCATTTCAATGCATAACATTGGTGGAACTGAAATCAAACGTAACCCGGGCGGCAATCGGGATATTTCTAAAGTAATTCAATCTTTTCCAGGAGTGAACACCTCAGTCACTTTTAGAAACGATATTATCATACGCGGAGGAGCTCCAAATGAAAATCGCTTTTATATTGATGGGGTCGAAATCCCCAACATCAACCACTTTGTAACACAAGGTGCTTCTGGAGGACCTGTTGGCTTGATTAATGTTGATTTTATCCGAGAAGTTGATTTTTATTCGGGAGCCTTTCCAGCTAATCGAGGCAATACCCTGAGCTCAGTACTTGAGTTTAGACAACGAGATGGTAGAGATGATCATTTCGTCACCTCAATCACTGCAGGTTCTAGCGATCTTGCTGCAGCAACAGAAGGCCCGCTAGGAAAAAGAACAACCATGATCACCTCTTATCGGTACTCCTATTTACAGGGTTTGTTTAAGCTACTCGACATCCCATTTTTACCTGCTTACCAAGACTTTCAGTTCAAAATAAAAACAAAATTCAACGCCAATCATGAACTTACCCTACTAGGCCTGGGTGCATGGGACGATTTTCAACTTTATTTAGGTGCCACTCCCACTGACTTGAATACTTATATCATCAACAATGTGCCAGTAAGCAATCAACACAATTATACCTTTGGAGCCAATTACAAAAACTATCATACCAAAGGATATTCAACTGTAATCCTTAGTACCAACTACCTGTACAATACTGCCTATAAATATGAAGACAACAATCCTACCAAGATTAAAACACTAGATTATACTGCTCAAGAAATCGAATACAAACTCCGTTTCGAAAATACCAGTAGAGAAGGTTCTTACAAGATTAACTATGGTGCAGGTGCGGAAACAGCCCAATACCTATCCAATACCGACAACCGCTTACCCTTTGGAAATAAAACCTATCAATCTGATTTCAGCTTTGTGAAGTACGGAGTCTTTACACAGCTAAGCAGAAGCTTTGCCGAAGATAAGCTAAGTGTTTCACTTGGGTTAAGAGCTGATGCAAATACTTATTCAGCGAATATGAACAACCTGGCTAAGACAATATCACCTCGACTTTCAGCTTCTTATAATCTCAGCAAAGCACTCAGTTTAAACTTTTACACGGGCATTTATTATCAATTACCTGCCTATACGGTTTTAGGCTACAGACCATTCACTGGCGGACCTTTACTTAATCAGCAAGTAGATTTCATCCGCTCCAATCAAATTGCACTTGGACTGGAATATAATACCCCTCAGAATACACACTTCACTGTTGAGAGCTTTTATAAAATGTATAGCCAATATCCAATTGTACACATTTTCAATAATGACATTCCCTTAGCCAATTTAGGCGCAAACTATGGTGTAGTTGGTAATAATCTAGTTACAGGGACCACTAAAGGCCGAAGTTATGGTATTGAATTCCTCGCACAACAGCGATTAAACAAAGGTTTTTATGGAATTATGTCTGTCACCTTATTTAACAGTGAATTTCAAGATAAAAACCAAAACTACGTACAGTCATCCTGGAATAGCCGATATATCGTCAGTATAACTGGAGGTAAGTTACTACCTAAGAATTGGGAGATTGGCTTTAAATTTCGCCTATCAGGAGGTAGCCCATATACCCCATATGATATGGCTGCATCTTCACTAAAAACAAACTTTATTATTTATCCCCAAGGGATACCTGATTTCAATCAGCTGAATCAAGACCTGCTAGCTAATTTTTATCAGATCGATTTCAGAATAGATAAAAAATATTCGCTTCACAGGTTTAGCTTCAATTGGTACATCGATATCCAAAACTTAACCTACAAGCGATATCAACTACAACCCATTTTGATCTTGGATGTGGATGCATCAGGCAATCCACAAAATGCCCCCAGCGATCCCAATAGTTTTAAAACCAAATTAATAGAAAATATCAGTGGCGCTATTATACCTACAGTAGGTGCAATCTTTGAATTTTAACATGAATAAAAAAGGCATTTTATTAGTCAATTTAGGAACTCCAAATAGTCCATCCACAGCAGATGTTCGCAAATATTTAAATGAGTTTTTGATGGATGCGAGGGTGATCAATGTACACCCCATCTGGCGTACACTCTTGGTAAAAGGATTGATCACTCCTTTTAGAGCCCCCAAATCAGCTGCTTTATATCAAAAAATCTGGTCTGATCAAACTGGGTCACCATTAAAGCACTATAGCTTATTACAAGCTGACCTACTCCAAAAACGCCTCGGTAACAATTATCAGGTTGAACTAGCCATGCGCTATGAGCAACCATCGATTGAATTGGCACTAATGAAACTCCAAGAAGCACAAGTGAGCAGTATTCGAGTGATCCCCTTATTTCCACAATACGCATCAGCAAGTACGGGATCCGTTTTAGAAAAGGTAATGAACTTGATAAGCAAATGGCAAGCTGTTCCTAGTATGTCATGGCTTAGCTCTTTTCATAACAATGAATTAATGATTAAAACTTTTGCAGAAAATGCTCGCAAATATCAGCCAGACACCTATGATCATATACTCTTTAGCTTCCATGGACTACCTGAAAGCCAACTCAAAAGTGCTGATCATTCTGGACAACATTGTCTCAAAACTGCTACATGCTGTAATACAATCAGCACAAACAATCAGCTTTGCTACGCCGCTCAATGCCACGACACAGCTCGTTTAATTGCTAAAGAGCTAAACCTTGTCCCAGACAAATACACTATTTGTTTCCAGTCTCGATTAGGATCTGATCCCTGGGTAAGACCTTATACAGTTGAAGTTATTAAAGCGCTAGCAACTGCAGGAAACAAACGCCTATTGGTACTTTGTCCCGCATTTGTAGCCGACTGTTTGGAAACAGTTTATGAAATAGCCGTCGAATACCACGAACTTTTTAAAAGCTTAGGTGGTGAGCATATGCAGCTGGTGGAAAGTTTGAATGATCATCCAAAATGGATAACGGCTTTGGAAGAATTGGTAAAAAATACCTAGTACAAAAATCTTTAAAAAACTATTAAGTCTCCAGGTGGATAATTACCTCCAAAAGAAATCGGTGAAGGGCCTCTCGGCATAAGCATATGGTATAATTTATTGTGAACCAGTCCTTGAACATCAAAAGCATCAGCTTCGTGTGCACTGGATTTATAGGAGCGATAAGCCTGTTCTCGAAGATCATTTAAGAAAGGATTATTATTAGCTATATTGCTATCTATATCCGCTAGAGCCCTCCTATAGTCGAACCTATGGGTGTAAGCACTCTCATACCATTTTTTTATTTTCTCTCTTAGTTCTAGCGAAGGATTAAAACGCACAGCCTCTCCCCAAGCTCGTGATGTAATATTTTTAGGGATAACCCCAATATTTTTTGTTAGCTCTTCCCGTCGTTGCATGAGCTGTGGGTCTAGGCTAGCAGCCATCGATATTATTGCAGAAGAAGCCAAACAAGCTATAAGCCAATGCTGCTCCGCGTGACGTGCTTCGTGATAAATAGCTTCAGCCATAAGCATAAAACCATTCTCATCAACATACCCACCAATCACCGCATAATTCAATTTCATATGCCAGGCAGTCCTATCAAACGTCCCAATGGTCGTTGGGCTCTTATTCCCCAGATCAGAAAAAGTAATCCTAGGAACACCGCATCGAATATGCACTTCATTTACAGCTAATGTTAACAAATACACCCGATCATTCACTGAACCTATATTTCGCTTAAAATAGGTATTCCAACAGTACACCATCTTATCAGCGTACAAGCTAACACAACCCTGATCAGCCATCGTAATCATCTTGTCATATTTTCATATTACTATATTAAATTTAATAATTTTTAACATTATATTAAAAAAATAAGCACTCACAAAATTTCACTACTTTAGGCATCCCAATGACAAACCCTTCAATGAACTTAGAATTCAACAAAAACGAGGATAAAAACAAGCTCTCCTTTTTCCAGATAAAAAACCGACTGGATGCGATCTATCAAGGTGGAGGCGAGAAAGCATCTGCCAAACAAAAAGAGAAAGGCAAATTACTAGCTCGCGAGCGCGTGGCTTACCTCATTGATGAAGATAAACCCTGGTTAGAAATAGGTGCCTTAGCAGCAGAGGAATGCTATCAAGAGCAGGGGGGCTGTCCTTCAGCAGGAGTAATTACTGGTATTGGGTATGTTTCCGGAAGGCAGTGCATCATTGTGGCCAACGATGCCACCGTAAAAGCAGGCGCTTGGTTCCCCATGACCACCAAAAAAAATTTACGTGCCCAAGAAATAGCCATGGAAAATCACTTACCAATTATTTATCTGGTCGATTCGGCGGGTGTATTTCTCCCCATGCAAGACGAAATCTTCCCAGATAAAGAACATTTTGGACGTATTTTCAGAAATAATGCCATAATGAGTAGTATGGGAATTGTTCAAATTGCAGCTATTATGGGACCTTGCGTGGCTGGTGGAGCGTATCTTCCCATCATGAGCGATGAAGCCATGATTGTAGATGGCACAGGTTCTGTTTTTTTAGCCGGAAGTTATCTTGTTAAGTCGGCCATCGGTGAAGAGATAGACAACGAAACTTTAGGCGGAGCCACAACACACTGTGAGGTATCGGGCGTAACGGATTATAAACATCCTAATGATCGGGCTTGTCTAGATTCCATCAAGAACATCATGAGTATGCTGGGAGCCCCCAAAAATGCAGGCTTCGACCGTATAAAACCCCTCCCTCCCCAAAAAGATGAACAGGAAATTTATGGCCTGCTTCCTGAAAACAGAGAAAAACCATATGATATGCTCGAAATCATCGAGCGTTTAACCGACAGTTCCGACTTTGAAGAATATAAAAAAGGATATGGCCAAAGTATCATTTGTGGTTTAGGCCGGATTGAAGGCTGGGCTGTCGGTATCGTCGCTAATCAACGCAAAGTAGTTAAAAGCAAAAAAGGTGAAATGCAATTTGGAGGTGTCATCTATTCCGATTCAGCTGATAAAGCAACACGCTTTATTATGAACTGCAATCAGAAAAAAATCCCCCTCGTTTTTTTACAAGATGTAACTGGTTTTATGGTTGGGAGTCGATCCGAACACGGTGGAATTATTAAAGATGGTGCTAAGATGGTTAATGCCGTAGCCAATTCAGTTGTTCCCAAGTTCACTATTGTGATAGGCAACTCTTACGGTGCAGGAAATTATGCCATGTGTGGCAAAGCCTATGATCCACGTTTAATCTTCGCCTGGCCATCAGCAAAGATTGCCGTTATGGGTGGAGCTCAGGCAGCTAAAACCCTGCTTCAAATCCAAGAATCTTCCCTAAAAGCAAAGGGCGAAGAAATCACCAAGGAGAAAAAAGAAAAGCTACTCAAAGAAATCACCGATCGTTATAACCATCAAACTACAGCTTTGTATGCAGCAGCACGACTTTGGGTGGATGGCATTATAGATCCACTAGAAACTCGGAAAGTAATATCTATGGGTATCGAAGCAGCTAATCAATCTCCGATAGAAAGACCTTTTAATGTAGGAGTGATACAAACCTAATAATAGACTAAACATTCCCCTCCTTTTAAGAGAGCCATGAGTGAGATCTTATAGCTGCTCCCTTACTTCAATTAAAAACTGTTTCAAACGCTGAAGTGAATCTATAATTTTTTGGTTCTCAGAAACACCATCTTTATTTGTTTTCAAAAAATCTTTGGCCCCCTGTAAAGTAAATCCTTTCTCCTTCACCAGATTGAAGATGATTTTCAGATTCTCCACATCTTCAGGTGTAAATAAGCGATTCCCTTTTTTGTTCTTTTTAGGCTGTATAATATCAAACTCCTGCTCATAAAAACGAATCTGAGAAGCATTGACCCCAAATAACTGAGTCACCTCACCCATGGTATAGTATAGCTTATTAATATCTCGCTCCTTGTATGGCATATGGTAAAATCGTAAACATACATTCGTATTTCAAACAAATGTATTTGAAATATTTAAAGAAACTTGACACCAAAACCACTTAAAAGAAATAACAGCGACGACTGGTGCTACCGTTATGGGGGAAAGTAAGCCTAAGCATAAGCTCATGAGAACCTTTTTGCACGGGACCTATTTTAGTTGTTGTGAAATCGTATGAATACCCAACCTGTAGGTTTCGAGATATGTACATCTGCAGAATACCATCAAAAGAATCAAAAGATCGCCAGGCAACACCCAACCATATTGCTTCATAAATAAGCAAACCTTCACTAATATCTGCTTCTAAAGGAGCCCCATTAACGTATTTAAGCAATATATTATGCTTGAGCATAAAGTCATCGCCCAAAGGGACCAAGTATCCACCTTGAGCCATATAATGTGGTTTATCATGATTGATTTGTGTTGGATCATTCGTTAGAGATAACATAAATGGAGACGAAAGCCCTGCATAAAATCGGTTCGAAAATAGCATGATTCCAAAACCCAAATTGGTGCTCCCAATGCTTTCATTCTGAAATATTGGATCTGAGCTTGACACCTGATCCCAGAGCTGACTATAGTTAGCTGCATATCTACTAGTACCGGCTAACACACCCACCGCTAAGTACGTTGTTTCACTGAGCTTCATCCGCTGTGCAAAAGTGAGAAATGCACCTGTTTCATTGATGACCTCCCCAATATGATCCCTCATAACAACTAAACCCAACGAAGAGTTCGATTGGTTAATTGCCGAATGCATTGTCAAAAATTGAGTATTGGGTGCACCCTCAAAACCCACCCATTGCTGCCTATAAATAGCCGCAACATTCAAATCATTCCCAATAGCTGAGTAGGCTGGATTAACTGTCAAACTATTGAACATATACTGGGTGAGCATGGGCCTTTGCTGAGCAATCGCCGAAACAAGAAATAGATTCAGAAATAGCGTTAAAACACCTTTCATTTAATCTTGATTTACTTATGAGCTTGTCTAAAGTTTATTTTATCTTGTTCTTTTGCTTCTTTTTGGCTGCAATTTCGTTGGATTTTTTCACCATAGTGCTCTGCTATGGCTCTAAAATCTGCTTCATTTCGCTCAAAAATAACCGGCAATAGCTTCATAAAATAAACTTTAGACAAGCTCTATAACTATTTGCCGGCTTTTCAATCCCAGGTAAATACTACCTCTTTTTCATCGCCTCAATATAAAATAGCCAGTAATTGGTGTAGAAGATATTTCTGGATCCGAAGGATCATCAATATTAATTACATAATAATATACCCCATCTGGAACTTCTTTGCCCTTTGCATTAAGGCCTATAAATTTCACTGTATTATTATCATAGTTTTTTTCATGATATACCACATTCCCCCACCGATTGTAAATATTGATTTCGTTATTTGGATAGAATTCAATGTTCTTTAAATAAAGAAAGTCATAACCACTCCCATCCCCATTTGGAGATACTAGCTTGGGAACTTTAATGTCTTTGATATAAATCGCATCACTAGTAAACACTTCCCGACTACATGCATCTGATAAGGTCAATGTGATGATCGCTTTCTTTGCTTGTACATCAGCAGAAGGGATGTAGGTAATTTCTTTTGCATATGGATTGGGTAAAATCTGTCCTGAAGTAGCACTCCATACTATTTTGTACTGACTAATATCCACTCCCTGCGGAACTGAGAAGGTAACAGGATAAGCCTGCCCCCCATTCATTCTTGATGCAGCAATAATTTGAATCGCAGGCAAATCTCCCTGTCTACCCGCAACAACCATTAAAGAAAAATTAAAAAAAGCTCTTTGTATAGTTACATATTCTGCCTCAGTTGCTAACCCACTTCTAACATCACAATGCCCCGCTTGATACATGACCAAACCATTATTGGGATTACCAAACCCACGTCCCACCGCTACTATTGTTGCTGTAGCTGGACCAATCGGTGTTCTGGGGACAAAAAGTGTAGGACTTATCGTGGAAGTATAGCCTCCTATATTGAAGTGATCAGGCTGAGTCACATAGAGTGCTGTGTTCGACCTCCAAATACTGGCTAGTTTAGGTAAATAAATCGACTCTGCACCCCCAGTAGCACCATCCATCCCCCCCACAAATTGTGTCACTGGATTGGCTGGAGAAGCATAAGTATAAGGTGAAGTTCCCTGAATATGTTGTTCAATACAAGGCGATGGATATAAAGCATAATTGGGACACATCATACCCCCAGTGGTGAGAAAATTTAGCCCCGATATATTCTCTAACTGACTACTTGCAATACAAGCACACCAAAGTGCCCCCTTATTGGTGCTATTCCAAGTTGCCAAATTCTGATGTGTAGCTTGAGTTGGAAAAGAATGTGGAAGTACAAAAATATCATCACATTGATCCAAATCACCCGGAAGCTTCCACGAAGCCAAAGAAGACCCTCCATACGCTGAAGCTGGAATTCCGGCATTCTCAAAAAAAGGCACTGCTAAACTCCCCGAATAGGTCACTCCAGGGAGGTTAATTACCGTCTTATCTAAGGTCCATCTAGGTGCATAAGACAAGGTGGCATAAACATCCACATCTAAAGAAGAAGTAATCGTTTCCCCTATCACACCAAGAACAATCCACTTGTTAATAACCGCATTAACCTCATTGGTTCGATAAGGTTCAGTAATGATAAAGCAACCTCCACTATAGCTTTTGCCATTGTATACAAAATCGGCCCCATCTTTTACTTTACTTGAATTAATCACCCACTTGATCGGAACATGCAGGTTTTTCAGCAAATCATAGATCATCCCATAGGGCTTCAACCCATTTGCTACCGTTTGTGGTGTGACTCCTAAGTTCACAATAAACGACCCACTTGGTATTGTTTCAGTGGCAGCCATAGAATGAAAAACAATCAGTAATAATAAAAAAACGGCTAAAACTATATTTTTCAAATATTTTTATATTTTACAAACAACAACATTAATTTAATAATTTTTTAACGCAAAAGAGAATAAAACTAAATCGACTTTTTCTTGAAGCCCAAACCTTTACTCAAAAAATCTAACAGCAGAAAAATAGAGATAATCAAAAGCCCTACGTATCTTTGTAAATGCCAAATTAGACCGACTCCTGACTAATCAAGAAGCATTCCAATTCATCATATCAATCCACTATAGGGATGACAACTAAAGAAATACGAAAAACTTTTTTAGACTTTTTTGCTAGCAAAGGACACCAGATTGTACCCTCAGCACCAATTGTCATTAAAAATGACCCGACCTTGATGTTTACCAATGCAGGGATGAATCAATTCAAGGATATTTTTTTAGGGGAAACGCCCAAATATATAAGGGTAGCAGACACACAGCGCTGTTTACGTGTATCGGGCAAGCACAATGATTTAGAAGAAGTTGGCATTGATACCTATCACCACACCCTGTTTGAAATGCTGGGAAATTGGAGCTTTGGAGACTACTTTAAAGCAGAAGCCATCTCCTGGAGCTGGGAACTTCTTACCCAGGTTTATGGTATCCCTAAAGATCAACTCTATGTAACTGTCTTTGCAGGCGATGAAAAAGATGGCTTACCCAAAGATCAAGAAGCATATGATCTCTGGAAACGTCATATTTCGGAAGATCGAATCTTACTAGGCAATAAAAAAGATAATTTTTGGGAAATGGGCGAAACAGGTCCATGTGGCCCTTGCTCTGAAATCCATGTTGATTGTCGTACCCCCGAAGAAAAAAAACAACTAGACGGCAAAACACTGGTAAATGCAGATCATCCGCAAGTGATTGAAATTTGGAATAATGTATTCATCCAGTTTAATCGCTTAAAAGACGGCTCTTTGCAGCCCTTACCCGCCAAACATGTAGACACCGGAATGGGTTTAGAGCGCTTGGCACGTGTACTACAAAGAAAATCATCCAATTACGACACAGATGTTTTTCAGCCTCTAATTCAATTTATTGCCCAGAAGAGTGGGAACATTTACGACGATTCTAATACATCTAAAGAAACCCAGTCTAAAGCGATTGCCATGCGAGTCATGGCCGATCATATTCGGGCTATTGCATTTACCGTTGCCGATGGACAATTACCATCCAATACCAAAGCAGGTTATGTGATCCGTCGAATTTTGCGTCGGGCGGTGCGCTATGGATATACCTTCTTAGATTTTAAGGAACCCTTTTTAAATACCTTAGTCCCCCTTCTAGCAGATCAATTCGATGGCGTTTTTCCTGAATTAAAAGCACAGCAAGATTTTGTTCAAAAGGTCATTTTAGAAGAGGAGCTTTCCTTTTTAAAAACACTAGCAACGGGCATCCAGCGCTTCGAACGCGTTGAAGCTCAAAATGGGGTCATTTCGGGAGATTTTGCCTTTGAACTCTACGATACCTTTGGTTTTCCCATTGACCTCACTGAACTGATGGCACACGAAAAAGGTTTAATAGTAGATAAAGGAGGATTCGAAATTGAGCTACAGAAGCAAAAAAGTCGCTCACGTGCCGCAACAACCATTGATACTGGAGACTGGGTCATCGTTAATCCAGGAGATGGGGTAGAATTTGTCGGCTACGACCATGAAAAATTAACCACTGAATGTCAAATCCTGAAGTATCGAAAAATCAATAGCAAAGTAAAAGAGCAATATCAACTGGTTTTAGATAAAACCCCTTTTTATGCCGAAAGTGGCGGCCAAGTGGGCGATACAGGAACATTAATCAATCAATCTGATTCTAGTAAGATCAAAATAACTGATACCAAAAAGGAAAATGGCCTAATTATTCACTACTCAGATACACTACCTCAGCATCTAGATGGGCATTTTTTAGCCCTTGTTGATTTAAACAAACGTTTTTCGATCGAAAATAATCATTCGGCAACCCACCTATTACATGCTGCGTTGAAACAGGTTTTGGGCGCCCATGTTGGTCAGAAGGGATCATTGGTAAATGACCAGTCCTTACGCTTCGATTTCTCACATTTTTCCAAAGTAAATGATGAGGAATTGATCCAGGTGGAGGCAATTGTTAATAAAAAGATCCGCGAAAATATTTCCTTAAAAGAACAACGTCATGTTCCTTATCAGGAAGCCATTGATTCAGGAGTCACTGCTCTTTTCGGTGAAAAATATGGTGACTTCGTACGTGTTATTTCATTCGACGATAACTTTTCAAAAGAGCTTTGCGGAGGTACCCACGTACTTGCAACTGGTAAGATTGGATATTTTAAAATCATCACAGAATGTGCCGTAGCTGCTGGTGTTCGCCGAATTGAGGCCATCACAGGCGAACAAGCACAAGCATATATTACCCAGCAAAACACATTACTTAACCAACTGAAAGAGGCGCTCAAAAATCCCAAAGATCTACTGCACTCCGTAACAAATTTGCTAGAAGAAAACAACCGATTGAAAAAAGAAGTCGAGAAAAATATACTTATCCAAACAACTCATCTAAAACACGATCTAGCAAAAAAAGCCACTTCGATTAACGGAATCAATTTTATTGCCCAAAAGGTAGATCTTCCCAGCACCGAGGCTATTAAAAACTTGGCCTTTTCAATGAAAGACATCATGAACGATCTGTTTTTAGTAATCGCTTCTGAAATAGAAGGAAAGCCTGGTCTAGCAGTCATGCTTTCCGACAATTTGGTCAAAGATCGAAGCCTAAATGCAGGACAAATTGTGCGGGAACTAGCTAAGGAAATACAAGGTGGTGGTGGCGGTCAAGCATTTTTTGCCACAGCAGGCGGAAAAGATAGTTCGGGTATCACAAGGGCATTACAGAAAGCAGAGTCTCTAATCACTTAGGTTTTTATAATGATTAAAGCCTCATCAAATAGCACTTTATCTAAATATGAACTTGTTGCCGGCTTAGAGGTCCATGTACAACTAAGTACGAAGAGCAAAATTTTCTCAGGCGACTCGGCTCATTTTAGTATAGTACCAAATGAACATGTCAGTTCAATTAGTCTTGGGCTACCTGGTACTCTTCCCTACCTAAACCAAAAAGTAGTAGAATATGCCATCAGAATGGGCTTGGCTACACATTGCACAATCAATTACGAAAACTATTTTGATCGCAAGCACTACTTCTATGCAGACCTCCCCAAAGGATTTCAAACTACCCAAAATGGCCGACCCATTTGCGTAACGGGCTATTTGGATGTCAAAATCCAAGAGAATTATCGACGCATACGGATTAATCGCATCCATATGGAAGAAGATGCCGGAAAGAGCCTACACGATCAACACCCGAACGACTCACTCATCGATTTAAACCGGGCCGGAGTCCCATTACTCGAAATTGTTTCTGAACCCGATATACGATCTGCCAGAGAAGCAGCAGCTTATTTGACTGAAATACGCCGAATCGTCCGATATCTTGATATCTGCGACGGAAATATGGAGGAAGGAAGTATCAGATGTGATGCCAATATTTCGGTGCGATTAAAAGGAACAAACACCTTTGGAAATCGATGCGAAGTAAAAAACTTAAACTCCATTCGAAACCTACAGCGTGCAATCGATTATGAGTTTAACAGGCAAATCCAAGTCCTTGAATCTGGTGAAACAATTGCACAAAATACATTAAACTTCGATACAACAACAGGCATCACCTCTCCTTTAAGGAGTAAAGAAATGGCCAACGATTACCGTTATTTCCCTGAGCCCGATTTACAGCCACTCCAGTTAACCGAAAGCTATATCAATAACATTGCTACTTCCATGCCCGAGCTTCCAGAACAGATTATGCAACGTTACGTGAATCACCTTGGGTTATCTGAATATGATGCCTTGATACTTATCTCAGAAAAAGAAACTAGTCAATATTTTGACACATTGACCCAATTCACAAAAAGCTTCAAAACAGCTGCCAATCTGCTCAATGGTCCAATTCGATCGTGGTTAAATGAACATGGGCACTCGATGAGCCAATTCCCAATAAAACCCAATATCCTTGCAGATCTAATCCATCTGATTAACGATGGCCTATTAAACCACACTATGGCCATACAAAAAGTATTTCCAATGCTTCTTGCTCAACCCGATCAAAATCCCAAGCAGTTAGCCTTGGAATTAAACTTGTTGATTAATACCGCTACTGATACACTTCAAGTAACTGTCCAAGAAGTGCTCCAACGATATCCCAATCAGGTGCAAGCATATCAAAAAGGGAAAAAAGGAGTTTTAGGTTTATTCATGGGTGAGGTTATGAAAAAATTGGAAGGTAAGGTCGATCCCCAACTAGCTCGAGAAATTATATTGCAACGGTTAGCAATAAAATGACAAACTGACCCTAAAAAACAACAAAATCATGAAAACAAATGCGCTACTTACCTTCATTATCCTAACGAGCATAGTATCATCGTGCGGTGATGCACATAAAACACAACAATTTTCCGAGAGTGGACCAATCAATTACACCACTTCACAAAATGCTTCTCCGGATCAACAAACCCCAGACTTTCAGCTACCCACTCCAGAAGGAAAAATGGTCAAACTTTCAGATTTTAGAGGAAAGTATGTGTTACTGGACTTTTGGGCTTCCTGGTGCTTACCTTGCCGAGAAGAGAATCCCCATTTAGTAGAAAACTATCAAAAATTTAAGGATAAAAACTTTACCATACTGGGTATTTCGCTAGATAATAATAGAGATTCATGGATCCAAGCCATTATAAAAGACCAATTAAATTGGACACAAGTATCCGATTTAAAAGGTTGGTATGGAGAAGTAGCTACCCAATATCGAATACAAAGTATTCCAGCCTCATTTTTATTGGATCCTAGTGGAAAAATTATTGCTCAGGATCTCCGAGGTGATGATTTAAATCGCTTTTTAGAGAAGATTTTAAAATAGAAACGACACCCCCATAACTAAGCACCATGAGCACCATCAAACAAAAAATATTAATTGCGGATGATGAGCCAGACATTATTGAATTGATTCAGTATAACCTGACCAAAGAGGGTTATCAAATCTTCACAGCTCGTAATGGTCAGGAAGCTGTGCTAGAAGCTAAGCGAACCTTACCCGATCTTATCATTCTAGACATGATGATGCCCCGAATGGATGGAATAGATACCTGCCGACGAATACGCTCTCTACCCGAATTAAAAAAAACATTTCTCGTTTTTTTAACTGCACGGAGTGAAGAAAATGCTGAAATCACTGCATTTAATGCTGGCGCTGACGATTACATTACCAAACCAATCAAGCCAAGGGCTCTGGTAAGCCGCATTAATGCCATCCTTCGTCGAAAGGGGATCCAAATAGAAGCAATACATCATAATAAACTAGCGGTTGCAGATCTGTTGATTGACCGAGAATCGTTTTTGGTTTTTCGCAATCAAGAAAAGTTTGTCTTCGTCAAGAAAGAATTTGAACTGCTTTACTTTCTAGCCTCTCAGACAGGTAAGGTTTGCACCAGAGATACAATCATGAAAAATATCTGGGGGAACTCCGTTATTGTGACCAACCGTACGATTGATGTACATATTCGCAAACTGCGTGAAAAATTAGGAGAGAATTATATTAAAACCATCAAAGGTGTAGGCTATAAATTTGATCCTAACTAAGATGCCGATTTGATAATAACATAATATTTTATTTTCTCTTACGAAATGTATCCTTGAAACATCCCCAAAAACCACCTTTAGATGTGTCTTCACCTGCTTGGAAGCGCACAGAAGGTACAGTATTCGGAAGTGGAATAATATGCCAAATAGGCTTTTCTTTCTTCATGTAATTAAATGTCAAGTATTTGAAATTCCAGCCAATGCAGGATGCTGGATCACGATATCCAAAAACAATCATCCGATCGCCCTTCATACTCCCCTTCTTCAAATAGGAAAGCATTTTTGTATCAGATGATCCAAACCCAGGTGCATGGGCAGTGGAAAGATCTCCATAAGATATTGATCGATGCCATTCAGGGGTACTTAATCTATACATTTGAAGAAGTTCTTCCTCTGCAAGTGTCCGCTCCACACTGCTACCCCTTCTATTTAATATATTTGTCGGTCTCGACAAAAATCGCGGCCCAGCTGAGTAAGCCACATGCCCGATATATTTATCCGTAACAACAAATCTACATCCGCTAAACTCAGAAGTGATAAAAAAATCCACATTAGGATCACTCATCTCACTTAACAAAATCACTTTCACCTCACGTCTCTGCCAGGGTAACCAATAGGCTTTCACTAAACCCTGGTCCATCCATCCCAACTGATGAGAGGGTGTGTCTCCTTCTGGCAATATCACTATTCCATCTTGATCTAGAAATGCCTGAACAGATTCTATCTTCCAATCAGGATCGACACTATTTCCCTGCTCTAAAGCAAATCGCGCACCTAATCTCACGCAAAACTTACTTTTATGACCCTCTCGAGCTTGTTTTACATCATCCCAGAACTTACCGGTAATTTTATTAAAAAGCCCCATATATTTTATACATATAAAATGAATATACTATTAATTTATATAAAAATATTACTAAATATTATATCATAACTTTTCCAAACAGCCTCTCATATCAACCCGAAAACTTGTATTTTTGGTACCCTTTAACTTATTCAGTGTGAAATTTCCAAAATTTGAAGATTATATCCTTTTTGAAAATGAGGATATCCTAGTAGTCAATAAACCTCCTTTTTTGAGCTCTTTAGATGATCGAGGTGGCGAAGGTTTAAATATGTTAAGGTTAGCCAAACAATACAATCCTAATGCACAAATCTGCCACAGACTCGACCGAGAGACTTCAGGCATATTACTCATTGCCAAAAATCCAGAAACATATCGATCCATATCGATGCAATTCGAACATCGAAAAGTAAAAAAAGTATACCATGCAGTTATTCATGGCATTCATATTTTTGAAAACCTACACGTCAATCTCCCCATACTCAACTTAGGAAACAAAAACGTAGCCATTAGCAAGCAACATGGAAAAGTGGCAGAAACTATTTTCAATTCCATCCACTATTTTAAACATTATACTTTGGTCGAGTGTATGCCTATCACTGGCCGTATGCATCAAATTAGGATTCATCTAGCTTCGCAGCGGGCTTGTATTGCTGGCGATGATATGTATGGCGGGAAGCCTATATTTTTGTCGGAAATAAAACGAAAATATCATATTGGCAAAGCGCAAGAAGAACTCCCTATAATGAAAAGATTTGCACTTCATGCTCGGGAAATCAAGTTCCATATCAATCAGGATACAGAAATGTGTTTCGAAGCGCCTTATCCTAAAGACTTTGAAACGCTGCTAAAATTGCTTAACAAATTTGATGGGGCCAATCAGGAGGTATAACCCAATATTTTGAGCACCTGTTTACTATTTTGTTCTTCTCCGAAAACCTCAAAATTGAAAGTCTCATCACGATTACGACGGATAATAATTTGCTTGGGAGATGGTAGCAGGCAATGATGTATACCACCATACCCGCTTAGTACTTCCTGATAAGCACCTGTATTAAAAAAGCCGAGGTATTGCACCTTACGTGTTTTAGGCATGAATACGTTATTCATATGTGCCTCTTGATTATAATAATCTTGACCATCACAAGTAATACCACCCAAGTTGACACGCTCATACTCGGCATCCCAATTATTGATAGGAACCAAAATATATTTTTGGTTTAGCGCCCATACATCTGGTAAATTGGTAATAAAGGAGCCATCTAACATCAACCATTTTTCCCGATCATTTTGCTGCTTCCTTCCAAGAACTTTATACAAAATGCCAGAAGCTTCAGCTACAGTGTATTTACCAAACTCGGTGATAATATCGGGCTCCTCTACATCATTTTCAGCACAAATCTCTTTGATACGTTTAACAATTTCATTAATCATGTACTCATAATCGAAATCAAACACCAAAGAGTCTTTAAATGGCAAACCTCCCCCAATATCAAGTGTATCTAAGTCGGGGTTTATTTTTTTGAATTTGCAATATAAAGTCACGTATTTTTCCAACTCATTCCAATAATATGGCGTGTCCGAAATACCTGAATTAATAAAGAAGTGAAGCAACTTAACTTTAAAATTTGGATTAGGAGCAATTTTATGATTATAAAAATCAAGAATATCCTCTAAACGAATACCCAAACGAGAGGTATAAAACTGCGAATCAGGCTGCTCTTCCGCAGCAATACGGATACCCAAATTACACTCAATATCTAGCTCATCGTCATACGCATTGAATTCCTCTTTATTATCTAGTACAGGTATAATATTTCTGAATCCATCGTGCAACATATCGACAATATATTGTTTGTATTGGCTGGTTTTAAATCCATTACAAATGACCGTAGTATCTTTTGTCAATGCCCCCTTCTTCTCTAATGCATCCACCATAGGCATATCAAAGGCAGAAGAAGTCTCCAAATGAATATCATTACGCATTGCCTCTTCAACGATATGTCTAAAATGTGAGCTTTTAGTACAATAACAATACTTGTAACTGCCCCGATAATTATTCCGAATAATAGCCGTTTGGAAAAGCAGTTTGGCCTGTTGTATCTTCTTACTAATGATGGGCAAATACGTAAACCTCAATGGTGTTCCATACGTTTCGATCATCTCCATCAGGTTCAAATCGTGAAAGTATAATTCGTCATCGATTACCTCAAAACCATCCTGAGGAAAACCAACGCTCAAATCAAGAAATTCCGCATAACTCTGCATTTTTTTATAATTTTGTAAGCCCGCGCAAAGATAGAAAAGCTGATATTGTTTTTTTGTGTTCAATCACATAAATAGTAGAAATAATTTCATTTATTTCATCAACACAATTACCTTATGCGTGATTTAAAAATTATTGAAGTTAAATCAGAAATTGGTGCTGGGACACGCGGCGCAAGTCTAGGATCCGATGCTATAAAAATAGCCGCCCTTGACTTTGGCAGTAGGTATTTTAAAACGCATAAAACTATTGAAATACCCAATGAGAATCATCTCTTACTCGAATCAACAGGCAATCCGTACGCGAAACGAATATCTGGCATATTAACCATGGCAGAACGTATTGCTGAAGAACTAGCCAAGACATTAAAAAATAAAGAATTTCCCATTGTGCTATCGGGTGATCACAGTAGTGCCATAGGCACCATTTCGGGGATCAAAAAAGCATTTCCAAAAACAAAATTAGGCGTGATCTGGATTGATGCTCACGCAGATATCCATTCACCTTATACCACCCCATCTGGTAATATACATGGCATGCCATTAGCAGTTGTACTTGATGAAGATAATATCGAATGTAAAATCAACAAGCCTGATCAGGAAACCATTAACTACTGGTATCAATTAAAAAATGTAGGCAATATCGCTCCTAAAATCACTTACAAAGACCTGGTTTACATTGCTGTTCGCGATACCGAATCACAGGAAGATTTTTTACTAAAAAAACATGGTATAAAAAACTTTACTACCACAGAGATCCGAAAACGTGGCGTAGAACGTATCGCAATTGATACACTTCAGCAACTTGATCATTGTGATCTGATTTATGTATCCTTCGATGTGGATTCTATGGATGCTTCCATTTCTAAAGGAACTGGAACTCCTGTAGCCAATGGAATTACCCTACGAGAAGCCGGGAATCTGGTAGCCCGCTTAATGACCAACGAGAAAGTCTGCTGCTTCGAAATGGTAGAGGTAAATCCCACTTTAGACAAAGAAAATTTAATGGCCGAAAACGCCTTTGAAATACTGGTTCGAGCAACTAATTCACTGATGAATGATTGAATAGCCTCACCCCAGCCCACAATACACATATTTATGACTCTAGAAAGTACGATTCAACTAACTGCCCAACAAGCCATTACCAATTTATATCACACGAATTTACCCCTCGAGCAAATCGTTTTACAAGAAACACGTAAAGAGTTTGAAGGCCAAATTACTCTGGTCACTTTTCCAATCGTTCGTTTATCGAAAAAATCGCCTGAGCAAACGGGTCTAGAGCTTGGTGAATACTTACAAAAACAAATCAAGGAAATTGCTGGATTCAATGTCATTAAGGGTTTTCTAAACATTTCCATCACCGATTCATATTGGACGGGTCTACTAGAAGGAAATATTTTGAAGCCAGATTATGGACAATTTCCACCCAATGGAAAAAAAATCTTGATCGAATATTCTTCACCCAATACCAATAAACCCATGCACTTAGGGCATGTGCGTAATAACTTGATAGGTTATGCTATAGCAGAAATCCTTTCAGCCTATGGGTATCAAGTTACTAAGGCAAACTTAATTAACGATCGAGGCGTACATATCTGTAAATCCATGCTAGCTTGGCAGCTTTTTGGGAATGGTGAAACGCCCGAAAATAGTGGACTAAAAGGAGATCATCTAGTAGGTAAGTACTATGTCATCTTTGACCAAGCATATAAAAAACAGATCGAGGAGCTCAAAGCGGCAGGTTCCACTGAAGAAGAAGCAAAAAAAAATGCTCCACTCATCCTCCAGGCACAAGATTTACTCATTAAGTGGGAAAATGGAGACCAAGCAGTCATCAATCTATGGAAAACCATGAATAGCTGGGTATACGCCGGTTTTGAGGAAACCTATAAAAAGCTGAGTATCAGCTTTGACAAATATTATTACGAGTCAAACACCTATCTATTAGGCAAAGATCTCATTGAAGAAGGTTTAGCCAAAAATGTATTTTTCAAAAAGCCGGATGGCTCTGTTTGGATTGATTTAACAGCCGAAGGATTGGATGAAAAATTAGTTCTCCGTGCAGACGGAACATCGGTGTACATGACTCAAGACTTAGGGACAGCCCAACTCAAATACAACGACTTTCAAATGGATGAATCCATGTATGTAGTGGGCAATGAACAAGACTATCATTTCAAAGTCCTCTTTCTCATTCTAAAAAAACTGGGTAAAACATGGGCTAATGGGCTATATCATCTGTCCTATGGCATGGTCGATCTACCTTCAGGTAAAATGAAATCACGCGAAGGAACTGTAGTTGATGCTGATGATCTGATACATGAAATGATAACCACAGCACAAAAACGAACAGAAGAATTAGGCAAAACTGCCGAATTTTCAACCCAGAAGAAAAAGGATTTATACCGGATAATCGGTTTAGGTGCACTCAAATACTTTCTACTGAAAGTAGAACCTAAAAAACGTCTACTATTCGATCCCAATGAGTCCATTGACTTTCAAGGCCATACGGGTCCTTTCATTCAGTATACCTATGCCCGTATCAACTCCATTTTAACTAAAGCTAGTTACGCTTCTACCAATAAAACTAAACGCTCATCTACACTTACAATAATTGAGCGCGATCTTTTAGTTCTACTATCTCAATACCCTTCGATTATCGAGATAGCTGCCAAAGAATATAATCCAGCCCAAATTGCCAATTATGCTTTCGAGCTAGCCAAGTGCTACAATAAATTTTATCACGAAGAACCTATCTTAAAAGCTGAAGATAATCTTAAACAGTTCAGACTAGATCTATCAGCAGCAACAGCATCAGTAATTAAAAAAGGAATGCATTTATTGGGTATTTCAGTACCCGATAGCATGTAATCAAAAAATTTATTCAGAGTTGGTTTAAAATTTATTTTATGACTCATTATTCACATCGCCTAATTTTCACCCTAGCTATATGCTTTTCTTTCACCGCCTGTGTTTCTTCAGGCCCAAAGCATGCCAAAAATATCACAACCAATAATGTTGATCGATCGGCCTTAAATTATGACCCAAAGAACGCAGATAAACGCATTGATGAATTTATGCAAGAACTACACCGTAAACACGGCTTCAACGGAAATATTTTGGTTGCCAAAGATGGAAAAATCATTTACCAAAACACATTCGGTTGGGCTGATTACTTACGTCGAGATAGCTTAAGAATAAATTCGGTATTTGAATTAGCTTCCGTATCCAAGCCATTTACGGCTACTGCCATTTTGATGTTGGTAGAAAAAGGCAAACTACGACTAGATCAAAACGTTAAAGATTTTTTTCCCAACTTCCCTTATGATGGGATTACGATTCGCATGCTACTTACACACCGCTCTGGCTTGATGAACTATGTATATTTTACGGACAAAATTTGGAAAAAAAAGCGCCAAGGAATGACCAATACAGATGTCATGGACCTTATTGCCCAATATAAACCAAAACCTTATTACAAGCCCGATCAGCGTTTTCATTACAATAATTCAAACTTTATGATTTTGGGCGGTATTATTGAAAAAGTCACTAAGAAGCCCTACGCCGAGTTTATGCAAGAATACATCTTCAAGCCCTGCGGCATGAGTAATACCCATGTATATTCCAAGGTAGATTATAATAAAATACCAGTGGATGTCATTGGGCATGATAAAGTTTGGAGAAGATCAGTAGCACAAAACTTTTTAGATGGCCCTGTTGGTGATAAAGGAATTTATAGCACGATTCAAGATTTATACCTATTTGACCGTTGCATGCGAAAAGACAAACTACTAAAACATACCACATTAGAAGATGCTTACACGAGTCATAATGACCTAGAAAGAGGGCATTTTGGTTATGGTTATGGTTGGCGAACTTTTACTGGGGATAGCAGATGGGTTGTTTATCACACAGGGTGGTGGCATGGCTTTAAACACATTTATCTACGGGATTTGGACAAAGACATAACCATTATCCTACTAAGTAATTTAACCAATGGGAGTCTTTTGAAACTGGATAATCTATATCAGATCGTGGGTATGCCAATCGTACGCAAGGGTGCATATCTAGCCAATGGACAAATATCAAATGCCGTGCAAAAAGAAACAGATGAAGATTGATCAACTGTAAACATAAAAGGGGCTGCTATCATACAGCCCCTTTTTATTATTTATCAAAAAGTTAATGAGCGTATACCTAGTACAATAGCCTATTTTTTATATAAATATTTTAGTGCAATAATATCATTAGCATTAAACACTCTATTACCCCCGTTAGAACAAGCAAGCATCCAAGAATTTGCATCTATTTTACTTGGCGTTCCTGGTATTCTAATTGCACCCACATCAGCCGCACCTTCATTCACCCTGCTTCCACCACAACTGTATGCCCGGTTCATGTAATCTGTATGACGAAACCCAATGCAATGTCCCATTTCATGTGTTACAACAGTAGTCAAGTATAATATGTCTGGATTAGGTCCATAAGCATCCTGATTGGTATTCATCTGAATGTGCTTAAAGGCAGCTCCATTAGCAGTTGGGAAACCAGAAGAACCTAGCGTAATATAACCATCACCATCTGCAGGTTCATCAAAGCCAACAATGTCAATATCACCGCCACTATCTACACGACGGAATTTGAGCTTCAAGTTAAGCGCATTATACCGTGCAATAGCGCTATCTGTTGCTACAGAATATGGATCTGTTAAGTTAGATACCGAAACGGTCACTACTCGAGGCACCTTTACCACATTAGTTGTACGATATTGCTCAACATCCGCGATACGTAGATTAGGGCTTTGACTTTGCTGACCCAAATTTTCCTTGGTCAAAAAGATATCACCTTCCACGAGATAACCCCCTTCTTTCGCAATTACCCGATCAGTGCTAAATCCAAGTTTACTAATAGATGCCAATACATCCTGAGGGACTTTTTGCTTCTCCTGAGCAAGCCCTGCAACCTGCTGATTTTTTTTACAAGATGCGATACCTACTAATAAAGCACTGGCTACTAGGCAAAATTTGATTTTTTTCATCAGTTTTTTGATTTTAGGTTAATTAATTTTGTTAATTATGCACACAAGGCATCTCGCAATTCAACTCAATATAAAATTTTCTTTTAAAGAAAAAAAATGTTTATATATTTTGTTTTTATTTCTTTTAACGATCAATTATAGAAGTGCTACCGCACAAAAACAAACTCCAAGGGATGTCTATTTTGATCATTTACTCAAGAAAAAAGAGAAAAATCAAGAGGAAACAAAGGCTTATTTAGTCAAGGTCAATGATACTAAAGACCTAAAAAGATTAACTGATGTCAAAATTATTCGGCAGCTCTCAAATCAGCACTATATTGTTTGGAGCAATCATAATCCAATACACAATAACGCATTGAATTATTGCGTACCCGCCAATGACGGATACAAGGCCAGCGACAACCTATTGGCACATTGGAACAAGCAGCCCAAATCAGAAGTTCAACTTATTTTAAAAGTATCAGTCGGTATCAACTTGTCGGAGTTAGAAAAATATGCAAGTATTTTAAGTATTCATGGTCATTACATCACTATACGCACTCGCCCTCAATACTTACCACAATTATTAGCTTTACCAAGGGTAGAGTTTGCCGAAATCAGCCGTAAACCTGTTGAAGAGTTTTCCATTAGCAATACAGATCTTTCCGTCAATCAAATCTTCGGAGTCCACTCCCTATTTCCAACACTTCGGGGACAAAGCATCATTGCTTCTATAAAAGAAAACCAATATGACAAAAGCGACTTAGACCTCTTAGGTAGAACAATCCCTACGAGCAATCAACCAATAATACCTTCAGAACACGCTACCACAATAGCTACCCTAATTGGCGGGAATGGGACTAGTTCTATCTATGGCTTGGGAGTCGCACCCGAGATACATTTAACCAATTCCGATTTTAGTCACCTCTTGCCCGATGATACATCCAGCTTCCGCGAAAACCAAATTAGCGCCCAAAATCACTCTTATGGCACCAATATTGAAAATTACTACGGATTAGAGGCTCAAGCATATGACGAGCAAATTAATCAAACAGATACGCTCATGCATATTTTTTCCGCAGGTAATGTTGGCACAAGCAGCCCAACATCGGGTCTGTATGCCGGTTTACAGAATCATGCCAATCTTTCTGGAACATTCAAGCAGGCTAAAAACGTATTGGTTGTAGGTGGTACAAATCAAGAAAATCTCATTGAACGCTTAAGCTCAAAAGGACCAGCCTATGATGGTCGTGTTAAGCCCGAAATAACAGCTTATGGTCTAGATGGAACTTCTGAAGCTGCCGCCTTAACTACAGGAGTCGTATGTCTGATGCAACAACATTATAAAGATAAATTTCACCAAATGCCATCAACAGCACTATTGAAAAGCATCCTGATTAATTCTGCTGACGATATTGGACATCCACATGTGGATTATGATAGCGGATTTGGAACGTTAAATGCAAGGGAAGCCCTAAAAACAATAGACGAGTCCCGATTCAAAACCGGATCGGTCGCTCAGGGACAAGATTTTAGTTATCCCATCCAGCTAAACCAGTCAATTAAGGAATTTAAGATATCTCTTGCATGGAATGATCCACCCGCCAGCTTAAACGCACCGCAAGCCCTGGTAAATGACTTAGACCTTTGGATAGAAGACCCCCACGGTAATCAACTACTACCTTGGACGCTCAACCCTTCTCCTGACTCAATTTTGACTAATGCAACCAGACAAAAAGATCACCTAAATAATATCGAACAAGTTACCATAGATGTCCCACAAGATGGCACATACACTGTTCATGTTTATGGAAATAAGATTCAATCAGGAGCCCAAACTTTTCATTTCAGCTATCAATCCACCCCCATCAATCAGTTTGAATGGTATTTCCCTAGTAATGGAGATCAGCTATTTACAGCAGACCAGAACTACCTTCGATTTAAAAACAATCTTAACAGCCCGGGATCCTTGTACTATAGTTTAGATAATGGACTCAGCTGGACATCGATTACTTCCTCCATCTCAGCAAACGCCAATCTCTATAAGTGGCAAGCGCCCAATGTCTTCAGCAAAGCATTACTCAAGATGACTATTAATAACCAAGATTTTATTAGTCAGCCTTTTTCTATCTCTAGACCGACTGAATTTCAAGTAGGCTACAATTGTGAACGCGATCTATTGCTACATTGGAACAAAAAGGAAGGTGACACTGGCTACACCATCTACAACCTGAGAAACAATACCCTACAAGCACTGACTACAACAACAGATACATTAATACAAATCCCCAAAACAACCACTGCATCTAACTATTTTGCCGTAGGTGCCCAAGGAGCTACGGGTCTTGAAGGAATTAAAGGCTTCACATTAGATATTGGACAGCAGGGGGTCGGTTGTTATATCGAGAACTTATTGGCCCGTATCGGTACCAATACGATTACATTAACACTCAGTTTAGGTTCTACTCTCGGTTTAACTGGCACAATTCAATGCCAAAAACTAGTTGGTTTAGACACATTCAATACATTTAGCTCGAAAGCAATCACCAATTCATTAGTATATGCATTCATCGATGAACAACCAAAAAAGGGAATACAATACTATAGAGTCATACTAACTACAACAGAAGGAAAAGAGATTACCTCAGATCTAGTATCTGCCATTTATCTCGATAAATCCCAGTTTGTTCTTTTTCCCAATCCGGTTAATGAACAGTTTTCTATACTAAGTGGAACAATAGCAGAGTACGAATTTGCTATTTATAGTATGGATGGCAAGCAAATGTACTCTCAACTCCTTAATAATCTACATCAAGAGTTCTCCGCGACCTGGCTACCCACAGGGATATATCTATGCAAAATCACCTTAAATGGTAAACCCGTCTACGAGACCAAGCTGATCAAAATATAACAAGCTCTAAACCAAAACCTAAGCAAAGCAAAGCGAGCACTCGAGTGGAACAAAAAATACAGCGAACAAAATTAACCAACATAAAAAAGGCTTGTAATAGTCAAATTACAAGCCTTTTTTATGTTGGCGGAGAGTGAGGGATTCGAACCCCCGGACCTTTGACAGTCAACGGTTTTCAAGACCGCCGCAATCGACCACTCTGCCAACTCTCCGGCGCAAAAGTACAAACTCTCATTTATTATGCAAATTTTAATTCGGCTTTTTCGCGAATACAAATAAGGCACCTAATTAAAAGCTTCCATGAACTCAGAAAAAGATTAACCTTCCATCACTCCTCTATTGACAAGCTATTAGAGGCTGTGTTCTTAAACTGATTCATTAGAGGAGGTGTTTTGACACTCCGCTTAGAAAGATCAATACTGGCATTAAACTCAAATCCTAATAAGAGTATATAGGAGTTCAGATAGAGCCATACCATAATAACCAACAAAGTACCTATCGAACCATAAAGCTTGTTATAAGTACTAAAATGATTAATATAATAGGCAAACCCCCAAAAGGTAAAAAGTGCCAAGATGGTAGCCATACATGATCCCGCACTAAAAAAATGCCACTTTTCAGTAGTTGCTGGCCCATAACGGTATAGAATAGAGGTTGTGGTGAAATAAATCGCTATCAAAATCATCCAGCGAGCAACTGTAATCACATGTATCCAAAAAGCATCTTCAAAAAATAATTCACCCTTTAGAAAACCAAAAAAGTATTCACCCAATGTGATAATAACTAAGCCAGAAATCAATGCAATTGCCATCAATACTGTTAAAACCAACGCCACCAAACGCTGTTTAAGCCATGTTCTGGTTTCTATAATTAATGAAGATTTATTAAATGCTTCCATCAAATTATGAATCCCATTGGTGGCTACCAACAGCGCGAATACAAAGCCGAAAGACAGTAGCTTGATATTTTGATTTTTGACAATATCATTCAAAGTAGTCTCGACAGCCAAATAAGCATTCTGAGGTAATACCAGATCAATTAATTCCAACAATTGCTGCTGAAAGTTCTTAATAGGAATATAGGGAATCAATGCAAAAAGAAATATTGCCGCAGGAAAAGTAGCTAACATGAAACTGTAAGCCAAAGAAGAGGCTTTATGCGCTAATGAACCTTTATTAATCTCTCTTAAAAAAAAACCAGCAACCACATACAAAGGCAAATGACCCAATACAGGCAAAATCAATCGTTTGGTCCATTCAATAAACAAATAGTAAAGCCTATACCTCAACAAAAATTCATGTAGCTTGTTCATCGTTATGAATGCTCAAAGTAAGCCTTAAACTTATTCAAAAAGTCTTCTGGGGCGTGGCAGGGCCGATTTATTTTCGTATTAACAAAAGCCAAAGAAGTTTCACCTATATTAATCAATACCCCACTTTCATTATACAACTCATAAGTAAAATGCATTCGCAGCCCAGGTAATTTTGCCAATATAACTCTGACTTCTATTTCTTCGTCATATCGAGCAGGTCTAATAAATTTACAACGTAGCTCAACTACAGGCATAATGATACCAGACTCTTCTATCGCTCTATAGCTGGACCCCAAACTCCGTAGCATTTCTACTCGTCCAACTTCATAAAACTGCGCATAATTACCATGGTACATATAACCCATTTGATCTGTTTCAGCATAACGAACACGAATTTTTGTAGAATAGACAAACATTACTTTTTAATATTACGCTCATTTAAAGCTTTTTGAAACTTTTGTGCATTATGTTGATGTTCCTGAATTGTAGAAGCAAAATTATGATACCCAGAAAAATCATCTTTTGCACACATGTAGATGTAATTATGCTTGGTATAATTTAAAACAGCATCAATAGCTTTAATGCTCGGCATATTGATCGGGCCAGGAGGAAGACCTTTATGAATGTAGGTATTATATGGAGATTCCACACGTAAATGCTTGTTTAACACACGATGAATTGTGAAATCATGATTGGCAAAAATGACTGTAGGATCTGCCTCTAAGGCAATTCCCCGATTATACCGATTCATATATAAACCTGCAATCATGGGCATCTCTTTATCATGTAAAGCTTCCCCATCAACAATCGAAGCCAGAATACTTACCTCAATCGGGTTTAAGCCAATACTTTTTGCTTTGATTTTACGCTCCTCAGTCCAGAATTTTTGATATTCATCATACATCCGCCCAAAAAACTTTTCCGCTGATGTATTCCAGTACAGCTCATATGAATTCGGAATAAACATGACATAAATATTATCCTTATTAAAGCCATATTTTGCAACAAATGTGGAAGAGTCTAATAATCGAATCATCGATAGGGAATCTGATTCTATTTTTTTAGCAACCATCCCCACAAAGTTTTCTTTTAGCCGAATATTCTGAAAAGCTAACTTAACGGGCTCTTGATTGCCTGCCTTAAGCATATTAATCAACTGACGGTTACTCATCCCCCGCTTAAGGCGATACTTTCCAGGCTTTACCTTTTCTGGATAATCCATTTTCTGAGCGATCTGTAGAAAGGAAGATGTATCATATACAATCCCTGCTTGCTCAATTGTCTTAGCCACATCCATATAAGTAGCTCCGGTGTGGATATACAGATATTTCTGCTTATCAGTCACATTCGAGCCAAAGTATTTACGGTAATAATTATTCACCAACATCAAGAAGATGAGTAGCAAAAGGCTTAAAAAAGCAATAATAAGTTTGATGCGATTCTTCATCATCATTTTCTATCCATTATTATTTTTCAAATACAAAGTTCACCCTAGCCCTATTTAGATAGCACAACGTCAATATGTGTGCCAATGCTCACCTTGCTAAGCGTATCACTAGGCATTGGAAATTGCCTTACCACTTTGGCGGCCAAAGAATCCCTATCCGATGAATCAAATACGACATTTCCCAATACCAAAGAGGATCCAAGCAAAGCCATACGAGCTTCGTTTAAATTTAAACCAACTAAATTGGGAATATCCACCTCACTAGCACCCTTACCATCTCCCAACACCAAATCAATACGTGACCCTTTGCGAAGAGGTTGTCCCTTATTCATGCTTTTTCCACCTAGAAATGCGCCCAGGACCATATCCTTAGCTACTCCAGAAGTATACGTCGTATCTCCTACCTTGAATCCATAGTTAACCAAGATGGCCTGTGCCTCTAAAAACGTTCTACTAGTAATGTCTGGAAAAGTTGTATTAGGGGCTTGCCTAGTAACAACAGTTAGGTAAATTGTCCGACCAATCTTCACATTCGTATTAGGATCTGGGTCTTGCTCAAGCACTAATCCGGGAACTTTTTCGGCTACATAAACTGAATCTATTTGATACTGCAACCCCTGTGACACCAGTAGCTGAACAGCCGTTTCAACCGCCATACCCTCTAATTTAGGAACTAACAAGCCTTCACCATGTCGTGTATATATTCCCAAACTATACGATAAAATCAAAATAAAGGTAATTAGAGATAACCCGGCAATGATTATATTTTTCCGGAAAGAGCGGGTGCACAAATAGGCAATAAATCTGTTCATTTGCTTAAAAATATCATAGCTAACAAAGCTCGACTTATAAATGGACAAAATGATATATGGGTTATCAAAATCTCAAAATTAATTCAAAATTTGAGATTCTAAAAACTGGTATTGGATGGCCCTTTTCTAAAAACTGAACTTGCTTAAAGCTTATTTTATGACATTATTGCAGGTTATTTTTGAGCGAAATGAGGCGGGATTTGGAGCCATAGCGGGTGCATCTATGGCGAAAAAATCTAACGAAATTACAGCCAAAAAAACCAAAAGAATAAAATCAAATAAGCTTTAAGCAAGTTCATTATCTTTACCCGATGAAGAAAAAAACTGTCGCCCTAGTAACTGGAGGCTTTACCGGAGAGGTGGTCATTTCCTTACAAACTGCAAATGCAATTCACAAAAATCTAGACACAGAAAAATTCGATATATACCTTATTGTCATCGATAAAACAAGCTGGCACTACCTAGACACTGAGGGCAATAAGTGTGAAATAGATCGCAATCATTTCACCCTGTCTCTAAAAGGCAAAACAGTTCATTTCGACATCGTTTTCATTGCCATACATGGTTCCCCGGGAGAGGACGGCAAGCTACAAGGCTATTTCGATATGCTTCAAATCCCCTACACCGGCTGTGACGCACTTACTTCAGCACTGACCATGAATAAGGCATATACCAAAGCCATAGTTGCAGACATTGAAGATTTGCACATTGCAAACTCAAAACAGCTCTTTAGCAACACCAAAGACAATATCAATTTCATCAACAATGTACTTCGTTTCCCCTATTTTATTAAACCCAATAATGGAGGAAGCAGCATCGGAATGAGCAAGGTCAAAACCATGTCCGAACTCCCCGAAGCACTAGATAAAGCTTTTAAGGAAGATACCCAGGTACTGGTTGAGGAATATATCCAAGGTAAGGAATACACCATTGGCATCTACAAAAATAAAAATGGGCTACAAGTCCTTCCCATAACCGAGATCGTAACAACTAAAGAATTTTTTGATTTTGAAGCAAAATATGACCCTAAACTTACCGATGAGATCACCCCAGGGCGTATTGATGAGAAAAACCTACATAGGCTTCACAAAGTTGGTTTAGCAGTATATCATCGCTTAAATTGTAATGGAGTTGTCCGTATGGATTTCATCTTGGAAGAAACAACTAATAACTTTTACTTCATCGAACTCAACAGTATACCCGGACAAACTGAAAATAGCCTAGTCCCCAAACAGGTGAGAGCAGCAGGGATGACACTAAAAGATTTCTACACTGAACTCATTGAAGCAACCCTCCAAAATCAATACACTCCCCCCACAAAGTCCTCATAAAATCACTTACCTTATTTAGGTCAAAAAGCGTATCTTTGCCAGCGATAATAAATTTATTAATCGCTTTAATATTATTTACGTAATGTATTTAAGTACTGAATTCAAAAAAGACATCTTTGCAAAGCATGGCAAAAGCGCGACGGACACTGGTTCTACGGAAGGCCAGGTAGCTTTATTTTCCGCTCGTATAGCCCATTTAACAGAGCATCTGAAAAAAAATAAAAAAGATTTTTCTACGCAATTATCCCTTCAAAAATTAGTGGGTAAGCGCCGCTCTCTACTTGCTTATCTTTATAATAAAGATATCAATAGATACCGCGCAATCATCAAAGCACTTGAGCTGAGAGACATCATCAAATAGTCTTAAACGATGTACAAAAAAGCCATCTCAACGAGGATGGCTTTTGTTTTTAATAATCAAAAATATAAGCTGTATATGCTCAAAGGCTGATTGCAGCACAATTCCACATTCGATGAACTATAATGCAATAAAGAAAGTGTTTGATCTAGGCGATGGCCGAACGATCGAAATCGAAACCGGCAAACTGGCTAAACAAGCTGATGGCTCTGTAGTAGTTAAAATGGGAGACACCATGCTTTTGGCAACGGTTGTCTCTGCCATTGGCGCTAAACCAGGAACCGATTTTTTACCTCTTTCAGTAGATTATCAGGAAAAATATGCTGCTACTGGCCGGATTCCAGGCGGATTTTTACGTCGAGAAGCCAAGCTATCCGATTATGAAGTCCTTATCTCCAGGCTGGTCGATCGTGCCTTACGCCCCATGTTCCCAGAAGACTATCATTCAGAAACACAGGTGATGATCTCATTGATTTCTGCGGATAAAAATATCATGCCAGATTGCCTAGCCGGACTAGCTGCATCTGCAGCCATTGCCGTGTCTGATATTCCTTTTAATGGCCCAATTTCTGAAGTTCGCGTCGCTAAAATTGATGGGCAACTAGTCATTAATCCTACTGTAGCAGACTTGGACCGTGCTTCTTTAGAGTTTATCGTAGGAGGTACTGAACACGATATCACTATGGTAGAAGGTGAGGCCTCTGAAATTTCAGAGCAAGAAATGGTTGAAGCACTTGAATTTGCTCAAAAGGCTATTATCATTCAGGTACAAGCCCAAAAAGAACTTGCAGCATTGGCCGGCAAAACCACCAAACGAGCATATAGTCACGAGATTAGTAATCTTGAACTCAAGGATAAAGTTTATGCCAACACCTATGATCAGGTCTATGCCGTAGCAAAGTCAGGATCAGCAAAACAGGAACGCTCCGAGAAATTTGCGCAAATTCAGGAGGACTTAATCACCTCTCTTGGTGAAGGCGTAGATGAGGACACGCTATTTCTTGCTAAAAAATACTTCCATGATGTACAATATGATGCCATACGTCAGCTCATTCTGAATGAGGGAATACGTTTAGATGGTCGTGATTCACGAACTGTACGACCTATTTGGAGTGAAGTAAACTACTTACCAGCAGCTCATGGCTCATCTATCTTCACACGAGGAGAAACACAGTCACTAACCACCGTAACCTTAGGTGCAAAGTCAGACGAACAGCTAATTGATGGTGCTTTTATTAATGGTTATCAGAAGTTTTTATTACACTATAATTTCCCCGGCTTCTCAACGGGTGAAGTTCGCCCCAATCGTGGTGTAGGTAGACGTGAAGTAGGGCATGGGAATTTAGCCATGCGTTCCCTAAAAAAGGTTTTACCTGGTGATGAGAACCCCTACACTATCCGTATTGTTTCTGACATCTTAGAATCGAATGGATCATCCTCGATGGCTACCGTTTGTGCAGGAACTTTAGCATTAATGGATGCCGGTATCAAAATAAAAGCTCCCGTTTCGGGAATTGCCATGGGATTGATTACCGATGAGGAAACCGGGAAGTACGCTATTCTGAGTGATATTTTGGGAGACGAGGATCATCTGGGAGACATGGACTTTAAAGTTACAGGTACTGAAAAAGGGATAGTAGCTTGCCAAATGGATCTAAAAATCAATGGCCTCAAATGGGAGGTACTAACAAAAGCACTTGAACAAGCGAATGAGGCCAGATTACACATTTTAAATGAGATGAAAAAAACCATCGCCCAACCACGCGAAGATTTTAAACCTCATGCTCCCCGCATTATTACCTTAAAGATTGATAAGGAGTTTATTGGTGCCATCATTGGACCTGGTGGTAAAATTATCCAAGAAATGCAGCGTGAAACAGGCGCAACCATCGCCATCGAAGAAAAAGACAACCAAGGTATTGTTGAAGTTTTTGCTGACAATAAAGAATCAATCGATAAAGCAGTTGCTCGAATTAAAGCCATTGCATGTAAACCAGAAATAGGTGAGGTCTATGAAGGTAAAGTAAAAACCATTATGCCATTTGGTGCATTTGTAGAAATTATGCCCGGCAAAGACGGTTTGCTACACATCTCAGAGATCGATTGGAAGCGCTTCGAAAACATGGACGGTGTTCTCAATGTAGGTGATATCGTTAAGGTCAAACTATTAGAAATAGACAAACAGGGAAAACTAAAACTATCTCGAAAAGCACTACTTCCTAGACCTCCAAAATCTGAAACACAAGAAGCAGAGGTAGTGGAGAAAAAATAGTTTAAACAGCTGCTTAATGACACATCAAATAGCTCCATCCATATTATCTGCTGATTTTGCCAATCTACAACGCGATATTGAACTAATCAATGCTAGTGAAGCTGATTTATTTCATATCGATATTATGGATGGGGTATTTGTCCCCAATATTTCTTTTGGATTCCCTGTACTCAAAGCGATCCAAAAACACGCTAGAAAACCATTGGACGTCCATCTGATGATTGCTCATCCAGATCAATATTTAGAACAATTTAAGGATGCTGGAGCCCATAACATCACTGTTCACTATGAAGCCTGCATACATCTACACCGAACCGTACAAAAAATCAAAGATTTAGGATGTACTGCTGGCGTAGCTATTAATCCGCATACACCCGTGCATCTTCTGGTAAATATTATAACAGAGATCGATTTAGTTTGTTTAATGTCTGTTAATCCAGGTTTTGGGGGTCAAAAATTCATCCCTAATACCTATCGGAAAATAAATGAATTGCACACACTCGCTAGAGATAAAAATGATCGCCTACTCATCGAAGTTGATGGTGGAATAGACCATCAAAATGCATCCAAAATATGTCAAGCAGGAGCAAATATATTAGTAGCGGGTCATGCTATTTTTGGTCATCAAAATCCTAGTCAAGCCATCTCAGCGCTTAAAAACAGTTAACTAGCCTCTCTAAAATTTTCCTAATCAACCCCCTCTTTGATTACTATTGGTCTTTAGACTCAAAAGAGCTATAGAACTTTTCTTCCCGAGTATTATTGGGATCTTGGGTGTTATCAATAAAAGTAAAAACATAATAATAGGTGCCTGAAGGTAGCCTATACGCTGGCCCCACATTCGATATACCACAGAAAGCCCTGTCTGCATTATTATAACCTTTTATCGAATAAACTATTATACCTTGACGGTTTGCCACATTAAACGAATTATCTGGGAACCGATCGACATTAGCTATTATAAAACAATCATTAATACCGTCATGGTTAACAGATACACCAGGCACTATACCGACTTTCTTATTAATCACCGTTATAACACCCTGATTCACTGTAAAACTAACACTACTACCATCTACCAATATATGCGCGGGCTGATCACTATTGCTCGAGGCCGTCACACTAAAGGAACCAAAGTTGCTACCTGCTGGAATTACTACTACTGGATCAATCGCTGGTGAGCCCGCCAATAATGATAAATCACTCGCACTATTGATACTTAAACTCACCGTAATTGGAAAGACCGAAGTTACCCCAGCGGGCAAACTAACTATTATTTGTCGAGTCTCACTCTGGAATATGGTTCCACTTCCTATACTAATAGCACGATTGCTAGCATCATTTGACGTCGAATCCGTAATTGTTAACGCACTACTCACCGAATTCAAATAAACATTACTTGCCGTAACCACCATTGGCTCACTATCAAACAAAATCGTGTCACTCAAGGCATCTACTTCAAAATCCACACTAGTCTGCCCCCCTGACAAAGTCACACTCGGTGGTAGATGATAGTGCTCTGGATTCGCTACCGAGCCCGATAAATTGAAAATTACATCTCGAGGCAAGAATATACCTGTCGGAATCAAACTCAGTGTCATCGTCGTATTACTACCCTCTGATACACTACTACTAGAGGCTTGCATACGCAAACTAACTATCGTAATAGTTTGACTAACTGACGCTGGTTGATAACGTGAATCTCCTGATATCATCGCCGTCAATAATACCTCTCCTTCTTGTGTAGCGGTAATATTATTATTCACATCGATCGTAGCTATACCTGTGATCGGAGTTAGCGTAAAGTTAATCAAACCACCACGGCCAGCTCCTGCTGTCGTTGTCGCTGTAGCAGATATTATGCTACTCAGTGACATCATATCTATCGAATTAATGCTTAGTATCTGTGCACCCGGATTGATCGTGATCGTCAACGTGACTGGAAGAGGAGCATAATAATTCGCATCTCCCCCCTGGCTTACCTCAACAACTATTGTCCCTGACCCATAAGCCGTAATCAACCCTTGAGAATTAATCGTTGCATTAGACCCTCCACTTACCAATGAGTAAACAAGTGAACTACTAGGCGTAATACCTCCTAATGGAGCCTGACTTGATCCATAAACAAGCATCGTTGTTCCAGCAGTCATCGTCGTAACAGTCGAAGTTAAAGATAGGGTCGGCGTCCCCTTGCCTATCGTAACTAATGCACTCGCCGATATCGGTCCATAATAATTCGTATTCCCCAAGGCCGTCACTGTCAATGTCAAACTACCTGCACCTAGACCAGTCAAATTACCAGAACTATCGACTCGTGCCAATCCAGAGCCACCTACCAAACTGTATGTCAAACTACCCCCCTCTAAAGTCGATACTACAGATCGAAATGTCGTAACTGATATACTCGATCCAACCGTCGTAAGCAATGGCACACTGGTAATCGTTAATGACTGACTACCTAGTGTTATGGTGATTGTTTGCGTAGCTGAACTTGCTGGATATGTATTACCTCCTAGTGCCGTAACTGTCAACAAAACCGTACCTACCTGCACCCCCGTAAGCGTTCCCAACGATACATCTATCGTGGCTGAACCTGAACCTGTCGAACTCAAAGTATAGGAAAGAGCTCCCCCCTGTACGCTCGATACAGAACGTGTAGTCGATATCGCAATTGTATTGCCAACAGCTACTGTTGTCGGCTCATTGATCTTAACCACATTCGCCAAAGCTATAACCTCAAATTCCTCTGAGCCTACATAAGAATTGCCTATCCCGCTAGCATCTACTCCTGAAAGTGTAAAGTTTTCGTACTCACCTACTCCATGCGGCAAACTTGTCGTATTAATTACAATACTCTTACTTAAATCCCCTGAACCAAAGGTCACACTAGTCGATCCCAAGCTTATGCTAAATGCTGAACTCGTCGATGGAACTACTCCCAAACCCTGTGAAGCCAAATTTATCACAACAGATGTCCCTGAACTAGCACGGCTAATCGTCAATATTAAAGAACTGCCCTCCATAACTTGCTGCTGACTTGGCGCTATCGTAAACCGATTTGTTGTCGGTAGCTGACTCGATAGTACCGTGATCTGTGGCGAAGGACTTACTAAAACATTTCCTCCCCCTGTACCATCAAACCCACTTAACGTGAAAATCTCATAATCACCTATCCCATGTGATGAATTCGTCGTATTGATTACTATGGTCTTCTGCAAATCATTAACACCAAAGATCACACTACTGCTCAACAAACTCACCCCAAAGGTCGTACCTGATACTTGTCCCGGTGTTAGAGTAAAACTGATTGAGGCTGTACTACCAACAGAAACACGACTGATTGTCAAACTTAATGAGCCGCCCTCCAATACCTGTACACTTGAAGGAGCTAGCGTAAACCGATTCGTTGTCGGTAGCTGACTCGATAGTACCGTGATCTGTGGCGAAGGACTTACTAAAACATTTCCTCCCCCTGTGCCATCAAACCCACTTAACGTGAAAATCTCATACTCACCTATCCCATGTGATGAATTCGTCGTATTGATCA
>JACCDN010193250.1_pt1 | contig 73821 bp, 54 predicted proteins | sample 7441691 | NCBI WGS metagenome assembly JACCDN01 (sample SAMN15323439, study PRJNA562643) | freshwater metagenome | isolation source: river surface water | place: USA:Blue River Watershed | collected 2017-08-16
TAAAGAACTTTTCGCTTATCCTCGCGGATTAAACTATTTTTTTTTACTCCCATCACCCCTTCTTTATACTTCCCTCTTGGGGTCTGCAAAGGTAACACTCTTTATTAACTTTGCAAATATTTTTTTTTATTGATTTTTCCCCCTCACAACAAGCCTAGTTTTCAACTTTTTATCAATTTTAAAACCCAAAATCTTTCTTTTTGACTGGGTCTGCAAAGGTAGTAAAGATTATTTACTATCCAAATTTTATTTTAAACTTATCTTCCATCTCAAAAATCTACCCACACATCATCAAAATTTATCATTTCAAACCCGATCTCAACCATACTCTATTCCAAGTCATTCCCCCATCGGGGGTGCAAATGTAAATACTTATTCCTCATTACACAAATATTTATGAAAATTTAACCCAAAAGCACTACTACAAAAGCACTACTAACTCTGGCTATCTGAACATATTTCCTAAAAGCTAAGGAGGTGATCTAAAATTTTAATGCCAGTAAAAATAAAACCCAGTTAGAAGTTGAATTCTGTTTTTTGTTGTGTGAAACAAAAAAACACAACATCCGAACTAGGAATCCTGAGCAAGGATATGATTGAGCAATATATTATTCCCCATTTAAGTAAGCGAGCCAGATATCTTTGGAAACTCTATCTTTTAAATCTGATACTTATTCTAATCTTAAATAAAAACAACTTTAGACCGACCCTTTATAAAAAATACCCCAGTGATTATAAATTACTACCAAACTAACCTTTCTTTATTCAAAAATGTAGCAATGCCTCGCTGGCAATCCTCAGATGCTCTGACTTTGGCATTACACATAGCAGCTTTAGCCAGACTGTCATTAAGATTCATCGTGTAGATTTCACCTAATAAAGCTTTAGTTAGTGCAATAGACTGTGCAGAAGTAGTGGACGCCATCTTTTCTGCATAAGTCTTCACTTCAGTACCTATTTTCTCTTTATCGACAATAAAATTGATCAAGCCATAACCTAAAGCTGTTTTTGCATCAATCAACTCGCCCGATAAAAACAATTCCTTCACTCGACCCTCCCCTAACTTTCGAACTAAAAAACAAGCCACTAATGCAGGAATAAAACCTATCTTCACTTCGGTATAACCAAACTTGGCTTCAGGTACCGAGAAAACAAGATCACAAATCGAAGCTAGTCCACATCCCCCTGCAATCGCATGCCCCTCTACTTGGGCAATAACTAGCTTGGGAAATGTATATATAGTATAAAAAAGTGTCTTAAGCCGATTGGAGTCAGCCAGGTTTTCTTCGTAATTATTGGTTTGTAATTGCTGCAAATGAGCTAGATCTGCTCCCGCACTGAATACTTCACCATAAGCCTTTAACACGATGACCTTAGCTTGATCATCCGCTTTAGCTTGGTCGAAGGCGTTTTGGAGTGCCTCCACCAACTCTGGACTAAGCGCATTTCTTTTATCAGGACGGTTGAGACTAATGTAAGCTACACGATTGATGCTTTGATATTCGACGAGATTCATTTTTGTATGATGAGCTTGTTTAAATTTGACAAACCTACTAAAGATCACAACTTCACAACAAATGCCTTCGCTCCATTTAAAATATGATAGGGTATTTGAAGCTGCTTAGCTTCCTCCTCCCATCGCCTAGTGCAATAGCTTTTATTAGTTCCATCTATCAACAGCACTGAGAAATCAATCGTATTCCGAATCTCAGACAACTTTACCTTAGGATTACCACTTAATAATAAGGCATCAACTCGAATCTGACGTGTATATCTCAAACTATCAAATGCTGAAGTCCAACGCAAGATCCTAAACCAACCAAACTGCATCCAGTTCGATGATACCCTATAAGTAGCAGACTGAGCAGTATCACCAAATGACATCCGCTTAACTAAAAGGGTTCCCTTACTTAATAATGCTGGCCTAATAAAAAAATCAAGAGTTTTATTCGACAACGAACCTATGCCTATCACCGTGCCTTGCCCCCGAGAAAGGTGAGCAATTACCGCATCTTTCTTCAAACTAAAAAATATCAGCTCATGGCGATTTTGATTTTGAATAAGCTGATAGGTAATATTCATCAGCAAAATAACTACCAGCCCAATAAAAGCAAAAAAGACTTTTCTATTTGCTTGGAACAAAAGCAACGCAAAACAACCCATTATTAAGTAAAGCAATACGCACTGCCCCGTATTGATCCATAATCCGCCCAAATGCGCAAAAGGTAAAGCTTGAATGTACTGCAATACAGCATTCATCAATAGAATCATTCCATTCAAAATCAGCCCTAATGGCTTCAATATCATTGTAAAAGGCACCAATAGAAAAATAACACCTCCATACATCAACAAGACAACCGGAAGTGCAATGAGTACATTACTCAAAAGAAAATAAAGCGGAAATTGATGGAAATAGTAAATACTGATTGGGAAAGTAACTAACTGCGCTGCCAATGCCAATGCTGCGTAATTCCAAATAGGCTGTAACAGTTTGTTTTTGAAATAAATCATCCGATATATTTTCGGCTGGAAATATATCAAACCAATGACTGCCAAGTAAGAAAGCTGAAACCCCACATCAAATAGATATAGTGGATTGTAGAGCAATAACAAAAAAGCTGAAATCGCAACTAAGTTGTACCTACTAGCACTTCTTTGGAAAGCCCGTCCTAATACAACAAAGGAAAGCATAGTTGTGGCTCGACAAACCGAAGGGGAAAATCCAGTAAGCAATGCATAAACCCAAATCAGTGCAATGATCAAAAAAGCACCCATGATCCGCATACGATTATTTTTATTCAAAGGCTTTAATAAAAACCTTAAGAATAGAAATATGATCCCCACATGCATTCCTGAAACAGCAAGAACATGCATCGTTCCCGTTTGTGAATAGGTATCTACTATTTCCTTATCCAAATCTACCCGATAGCCAAGTAACAAAGTAGAGGCTAACGAGGCCGCCTCCTGGTCAGGTAAATAGGTATTGATTTTTTGAACTAGTTTTCTACGTAGTTGCAAAGCATAAAACAAGATGGATTTTCGTGATTCTTGCTTCAAAAGAGAAAGCTGCCTTTGACCCACGAAAGTTTGATAATAAACCCCGCGTTTAGCCCAATGACTTCTAAAATCAAACTCAGCCGGATTAAATGGTGGATCAATCGCCTTAAATGTTGGCGGTACTAATAAGAGATCACCATAGAATAATTGGAAGGGATGAATAGAGTCTAGTTTCACAGCTATCGCCAACTGACCTTTCGTTTGATAAGTGTTATTATTTTTAATGCCTTGGATGACATCAGCCTGAAATCGAATCGTGGATCCAGTCAGTTTAGGCTCAGTAGTAATCTGACATAAAAACGCATCTGCATCCGTGGTAAAATAGCTCGCATGACAACGCTGATCCGCTAGAAGACACAAAACATATCCCAGTAGCAACAAAAAAACATGAATAACGCCTCCCAAAATCCAAGACCTGCGGTACAATGACCTTTGCTGATAGCACACCATCAAAATCGCAAATAGAATCAGCGTGATCAACAAACCACCCATGCCCCACTGAGCCGGCAATACTTCAGGCCAAAACCAAGCGAATAGGATTCCTACAACAAGTGGAACTAATAACCGAACAAATGGAACTTCACCCTTATAAAACATATCAAGAGCTTGTTTAAAACTGATACCGAAGCTGCAAACGTATTTCAGAACGCATATTCCCATTGATTTGATCCAAACCTGAACCAATGGTATTCTGTTCCAGATATCGGATTATACTATATTTTAGCCAAAGGTCTAGCCCCTTTTGGATGGTATAGCGCCCGTTGAAATAATACCTAACCCCTTTATTCTGGTACATTTGAGTGGAGTAGGTATACAATACATCATTTTCATAAGCATAAATCCTGGCATCGTAATTTGGTGTATAGAAATATGCAACCCGAAAACTCCCAGAAAATTTTGATTTTAATGGGGAATATTTGATATCCTGGTACACCAAATGGCCCCAATCAGCTTGAGCTTTTGTTTTTTGAACTTGTATCAATTCAAATCGCTTTCGAAACGAAAAACGATCACTTAATTGGGTATTTATCTCGAAACGATAATTCTGCTTCCGGACCTGAACCAAGGTATTAAGTGCATTTTTAAGCACATCATTTTCTTCCTTCGTTTCTGATTTATACCGGATTATCCATTTTAGCTTCTTGCTTAGTTTATAGCTTAGTTGTCCAAGCATTTCATATCCCCGAGATGGTACATCAACCTTAAGTTTTAATCCTGGGAATTGATACAGATCAACATAACCGAACCACTCCCACCGGGAATTTGGCACGATTGCTAGTCCAACATAAAAGCCCGATTCATTAGTTGCACCAGCTGCTTCAGAAGTTGCATGATTGTAAAATGAGTAATAGTTTCTTTGGTAATTCCGATGCAAAAGACTCAAAGAAACCCCAGGAGACAATGCACTGATCATTCCATTTAAGAAAGCATAACCACTCCCACTGTACGCCACTTCTCCAAAAAAGTACGTATTACGTACCGTGTAATTATAATTTAAACCCACATTCGTCAAATCGGAACCCGAAAAATTAGACTGATTGTACAGATATTTTCCAGCCTCAAAAGCGTGTCCATAGTGACTGCGATAGGTCGTCAAACCGATTGTAAGTCCTCGGTTACTATACTGCAAATTAGAACCAAAAAGAAATTGAGTCGTACTATTTTTAGCGGCTATTTCAGAGAAAGTTCGATGCAAGCCACTACTCGAAAGCGAGGTAATTTTCTGATCCTTGAGCGTTGCATCTATTCTTTTATAAGAGACGAAAGAAGTAAAACGAAATGGCTTCATATCCAAGCTGGCAGCAAGCCCCCTAAAAAAACTATTTTCATTAATAGACGTATATGGCTTAAGGCCGACATCTTGTTTGGCTAACGTAAGCATCTCTGATCCTTTACCAAAACTTAACCCAGACCAAAGTGTTAATCCTTCCCCAAACTGCAGAGCATAATCACCAATGATGAGCTTATTGACTCTCCCCCAATCTTTAATCATGACATGACCAGAATAAAAATCAAAACCCTCCTGATTATTTGCTATAAAAAATGGTTCACCAGCATCCTTTTCCATATTTAGAGACCCAGAAAAGGTTCTTCCTGAATTAAAGCGATATCGAGCCACTAAACGATTAGGGCATCCCAAATAACTAGATCTTGACTGATCTAACAAGCCAAACCCCTTCTTTTGTTCTAAAATACGCCCATAATGGAAGATCAAATCATGCTTCCCATTGGTTACAGGATTATTTTGTGCCAGCTCATCACTAGCTCGTTTGGGCTTGCCTAAAGTAACAAAGTGGACTAATCGTCGAATGGTTTCAGAATCAAATCCATCAATAGATTGTAACTCCAAGAGACTGATCAATGGTCCATGAGTTATTCTATAATCTATAAGCGCATTGATTTGCAGTGGATTAAGAAAAACTAACTCTTCTAACTGTTCCTTACTGGCTTTATTAATACGAATAGGATTTCTTTGATAGGAATTCAAACGACCGGCCAACTCAGAATAATCTATATCCGCTGTATTATTTTGCGCAATTGATTCGATGATCTGTTCCACATCTATATCTTGCGCATGGATATTTTGAAAACAAAAACAACAAACAAGCACCAACAATAGCTTTTTACAGCTCATAACTCAATGTTAGTTGAGGTGTATAACCCAATACCGCATGCGAACTCGTCGCTACATCAAATCTAAATGAGCCATAATACATACCAAAACCGACATAGTGTTTCAATGGATTAATAGATACTCCTCCCCTCAATAGAAACCATTTAAGCAAACTATACTCTAAAGCAGTATACATATCCCTAAGATTGTTCGACAACTGATTCACACCTGACGCTAATAGTAATTGGTCTGAGAATCGATAGGAAGCTCCTATTTGAATCTGTCTGGGAATAGGTAGCCCACTTGTACCGTAAGTACTTTGATTCGGATTAGCAATATGAATTCCCAAACATAACTTCTGATTAGCCCAATACTGCAATCCTGCTTCAATCGAAAAGCCCTGAGCAGAACCATAATTTTGAATATAGAACTGATGATAGTTGCTATGTAAAGCAACAGAAAGCGTATTAAAACTACGCGCGTAGCTTAGTCCCACCTTTTGTTCATTGTATTCTGTAATACCATAACGCTGAAAACTTAATCCAAACACATGAGATCGATATGGAACAGCTACAACCAGCGCTTGGGTTTGAATCGTATTCCCTAAAAAACCGGGGGCCGATCCAATAGAAAAAATAGGTTTTTCAAGCCCACACAAGCCCGCCTGATTTTGCTGTGCAGACCATACGTCTTGCAAAGCTACTGTAGCATACGACATCGAGGCAAACCGTGCTCCCACGTGAGTTTGTCCAAACACAGAAAGTGTAGACAAAACTAAAATGATACCAATAAAATTCATCTTGTTTTATGCAACGCCCCCTATATCATATTATTGCCCAAGAGTAAAAAATATGAACTAAAGATTTTAACCTCATCACTGGACACAAAGATTAGACTACTTCTAAATAACTCAAAAATCTGTCTTGAGAACAGCACATATGCCGTATTTCATCATGAATTAAATAATTTTGGGGAATCAAAAACGATACTCAGCTAATGCGTAATCTGACACAAACTTTTTCATCGTCACTGGGGAAAAAACTGATCATGGCTTTAACGGGCCTATTTATGTGCATTTTTTTAGTGGTCCACCTCATTGGCAATATCCAGCTGTTCAAAAATGATGATGGTCAAGCTTTTAATTCATACGCCTATCTCATGACTCATTTTGTACCAATCAAGGTTATTTCCTATTTATTATATACCAGTATCATTGTCCATGCGATCTATGCGTTAGTGCTAACAACCAAGAACAAAAAAGCACGACCTATTGGATATGCGATACAACATGGAGCAGCTAATAGTCCATGGACTTCTCGAAATATGGGTATTTTAGGGACCGTATTATTATTATTTATTGTTATCCACATGAATACATTTTGGGCTCAGTATCATTGGGGAGCTTTGCCGCACGCCAAATATGAAACGAGTCTATCTAATCCTCAAGAGATTACAGTTACGGCCATTCCTTTTGATGGTAATGAAGTAGCTTACACCGATTATATCGACTCTGTAAAAGGAACTCATATAGTGATATCCAAAGACCTGTACAAAATTGTAGTTGAAGCTTTTGGACAATGGTGGTATGTACTATTGTATGTCATTTCGATGGCTGCACTATCATTCCATTTAATTCATGGCTTTAGCAGTGCATTTCAAACCCTTGGTTGGGATCACAAAAAATACATGCCTTTGATTAAATATTTAGGTATCTGGGGCTTTGGTGTGCTCATTCCACTTGGATTTGCAGCCATGCCTATATATTTTTTCTTTTTTAAATAAATGAGAGCCTCGCTCCAACTCCTCTCAAGAAGAGCAAAGGGAAACAAGGTCTATAATTCATCATACTGATAGCTGAACGCTGTGCTAAAACTTAGTGTTAAAATTTGAATATGACATTAGATGCGAAAATTCCAGAGGGTCCTCTGGCCGAAAAATGGTCAAAGCATAAATTTAATCTAAAGCTGGTCAACCCCGCTAACAAACGAAAATACACCGTGATTGTCGTTGGAACGGGACTAGCAGGAGCCTCCGCTGCAGCTTCTCTAGCAGAGTTAGGATATAATGTAAAAGCATTCTGTTTCCAAGACAGTCCACGAAGAGCACATTCCATTGCTGCACAGGGAGGTATCAATGCCGCCAAGAATTATCAAAATGATGGAGATAGTATTCATCGATTATTTTACGATACGATTAAAGGGGGGGATTATCGTGCTCGTGAAGGAAATGTCTATCGATTAGCTGAGGTTTCGGTTAACATTATCGACCAATGCGTTGCCCAAGGAGTACCATTCGCCAGAGAATATGGAGGTTTGTTAGACAACCGTTCATTCGGCGGGGCTCAAGTTTCACGTACATTTTATGCACGTGGTCAAACTGGACAACAACTTTTACTTGGCGCATATTCTGCGCTCAATCGTCAGATACATGCAGGCAAAGTGACTATGTTCAGTCGCCATGAAATGATGGACGTAGTGACCATTGATGGTCAGGCAAAAGGCATTGTAACACGTAATCTAGTTACAGGAAATATAGAATCACATGCAGGCCATGCGGTGCTCTTATGTACAGGCGGTTATGGCAATGTGTTTTACCTGTCGACCAATGCAATGGGCTGTAATGTAACTGCCGCCTGGAAAGCACATAAACGGGGTGCTTTTTTTGCTAATCCTTGCTTTACTCAGATTCATCCGACTTGTATCCCCGTTACTGGAGATCATCAGTCTAAGCTTACGTTAATGTCGGAGTCATTGCGTAACGATGGTCGTGTTTGGGTTCCTAAAACAAAGGAGCTAGCTGCCAAGCTACGTAATGGAGAAATCAAACCCGCTGACTTAAAAGAAGAAGATCGCGACTACTTCTTGGAACGTAAATATCCTTCGTTTGGTAATCTTGTTCCACGCGATGTTGCCTCACGTAACGCCAAAGAAATGGTTGATGAGGGTCGTGGTGTTGGTACATCAGGCATTGCTGTTTTTCTAGATTTTGCAGATGCAATTAAACGTCTAGGTGAAGAGACTGTTCGTGAAAAATATGGGAACCTCTTTGATATGTATCAGCAAATCACGGATGAAAATCCATATAAACAACCCATGCGAATCTATCCAGCCGTGCATTACACTATGGGCGGATTGTGGGTAGATTACAATCTGATGACCACTGTTCCTGGGCTATATGCCCTAGGAGAAGCTAACTTCTCTGATCATGGAGCCAATCGACTTGGCGCTTCAGCACTGATGCAAGGTTTGGCTGATGGTTATTTTGTAATTCCATATACCTTAGGTGATTACTTGGCCTCAATCGGCCCCAAACCCGTAGATGCCAATCATCCTGCGTTTAAAGAAGCTGAAAAAGAAGTAAAAGCGCATATAAAGCAACTACTATCCTTAAAAGGCAAGAAAACAGTTGATCAATATCATCGTGAACTGGGCCATATTATGTGGGAATATTGTGGAATGGCTCGTAACGAAGATGGCCTTATTAAAGCCAAAGAATTAATCAGTGCGCTACGAAAGGATTTCTGGAAAAACGCATTTGTTTGTGGGTCCAATGAAGAATTGAATCAAAACTTGGAAAAAGCAAGTCGTGTGGCTGATTTTCTGGAATTAGGAGAACTTATGGTCGAGGATGCACTTAAGCGCAAAGAATCCTGCGGCGGACATTTCCGTATAGAAAGTCAAACCGATGAAGGTGAAGCCAAGCGGGATGATGATCACTATACTTATGTGGCCGCGTGGGAATATAAAGGAGATGACAAGCCAGAGACTTTGCATAAGGAAAAACTAGTTTTTGAAAATGTTAAACTAACACAACGTAGTTATAAATAAGGGCCTCACCCCAACCCTTTCCAGAAGAGAGGGAGACAAATTGAACATATCCATTTAAACCACATCTAAGAACTCTCTTCTCCAAAGAGGGCATGATGAGACTCTCAATACTCGAAGACATGAAATTAACACTAAAAGTTTGGCGTCAAAAAAATGCAAATACCAAGGGACAATTGGTGACTTACAAAGCTGATCATGTATCTCCTGATATGTCATTCTTAGAAATGCTTGATGTGGTTAATGAGGATTTGATCCACAAGGGCGACGAGCCGATTCACTTTGACCACGATTGTCGTGAGGGAATCTGCGGCGCTTGTTCACTACATATCAATGGGCGCCCACATGGCCCCAAACAAGGTATCACAACTTGCCAACTGCACATGCGTAGCTTCAATGATGGGGATGTAATTGTGATAGAGCCTTGGCGAGCTGCTGCTTTTCCAGTAATCAGAGACTTGGTTACTGATCGCTCTGCATTTGATCGGATTCAACATGCTGGTGGATATATTTCTGTCAATACCGGAGGAGTGCCTGATGCCAATTGTATCCCTATCTCTAAAGTAGTTGCAGACGAAGCGCTCAACTCAGCAACCTGTATTGGTTGTGGTGCTTGTGTAGCCGCTTGTAAAAATGCTTCGGCTATGCTGTTTGTTTCGGCGAAAGTGTCACAAATGGCTCTGTTACCCCAAGGACAACCTGAGCGTTATCAACGTGTACAAGCCATGGTAACACAAATGGACCAAGAAGGATTCGGTAACTGCACCAACACCGGTGCTTGTGAGGCTGAATGCCCCAAGGAGATTTCTTTATCCAATATTGCTCGCATGAACCGAGACTATTTTGCAGCCAATATTTTCAAGGAATAAATCTATCATCAGTAACTAATTTATCAAACTGTCTTTCGATAATTCAATACAGCCCAAGTATTAAATACCAGACCAATGAGTACAATCACTACCAAATGATATGATATATCGCTAAAACCACTTCCCTTTAATACAACCATACGCATAATTTTGATAAAATGACTCGGCGGAAATGTCTCCACGATATTTTTTGCCCACTGGGGCATACTATCCACCGAGTTGAATACCCCACTCATCATGTTGAATATGTTGATAAAAAAGAAAGAAAGGGACATGGCCTGCTGCTGTGTAGCAGAATAAGTCGATATCAACAACCCCAAACCCAAAACCGCAAAAAGATAAATAATTAGTGAAGCATATAATACCAGTAAACTGCCCACCGGAGTCACATGATAAAGCAACCAAGCAATACATAGTCCTAAGGTGAAAATGACCAATGCAAGCACCATAAAAGGAAGTAGTTTCCCCAGGATAAAAATGTGTTTTTTAATCGGAGTGACGTTGATTTGCTCGATGGTACCACTCTCTTTTTCTCTGACGATACTAAAAGCCGACTGCATCATCCCCATAGCCGTAACCAGTGTAACCAAAATAGCTGGAACGATGTATAAATTATAGTTCATCAGTGGATTGTACCAATTGGATGATGCAATGGTTATTTGTGGAATTGGTTCAACTACACCCCCTAATGGCCAAGCCGCTCTTATTTCTGAATTAAAATCAGTAATGATACTTCCCAAATAAGCCCCACCCAAATTGGCTTTGGTCCCCTCAATGGCATTAATGGCGATATATATCTTCTGCACATTTTCCCTAACCAAATTCTTCTCAAAGTTGGCAGGTATTTGGATCGCCAAATCTGCCCGATCCTTTTCTAGCACAGCCAAGGCTTCGGAGTATGTATTCACATAAGCCGTTAATTTAAAATAGCCCGAGGCTGTAATTTTGGAAATAAATCTTTGGGAAAGCGTAGAACGATCATGATCAACAACAGCAATTGAAATGTTTTTCACTGAATAATTCGCAGCCAAAGGCATTAATATCAACTGAATGATAGGAGCAATGATCAATACACGAATCAATTGCTTATTCCGTAACAATTGTCTAGACTCTTTTTCCAACAGAAAGAATAAACTCCTCATTGTAGTCTGATTTTAAATTTCCGAAGACTAATCGTAAACAATAGTATACACATACCCAATAGAATAAGTGTTTCTTTCCACACATAATTTATGCCCAAGCCCTTCAACATAACTTGTTTTACGATGATAAAATACCATCTCGATGGGACTAAATTAGATAGCCATTGCATCGGCAAAGGCATATTTTCAATCGGAAACATAAAACCAGTGAGTAGCAGCGTTGGAAGCATCATACCCATCAAAGAGGAAGTCATTGCCGCTTGCTGAGTTTGAGCACCGATGGATAACCACAGTCCAATAGACAAAGAAGTCAGAATAAATAAGATGCTATCTAACGTCAATAGCAACAGACTTCCTTGCACATGTAAATCCAGAAAGATCGAGCTGAGCAAGAGTATAATGAAAAAATTGACGATCGAGATAATCAAGTTAGGCGTCAACTTGGCAATGATGATATACAATGGCTTGAATGGGGAAACTAATAGCACTTCCATTGTACCTAACTCTTTTTCTTTTACAATAGCTACCGAGGTCATCATGGTACAGACAAGCATCAATACCAATGCCATTACACCCGGTACAAAATTTGGCGCACCCTTCAACTCTGGATTATACAACATATGTATTTCAGGAATGATTTGGAGAGGCAAACCCACTGCTCTGCCGGACTGGATTTGATAGTCGTTAATAATTTGAGTCAGATAAGCTGTCACAGCCGTAGCCAGATTAGGATCCGATGCGTCAGCAATGATTTGAATAGATGCTTTATTAGTATGCAGCAAATCATCTGCAAAACTAGCAGGAAAAACAATCGCCGATTTAATGATCCCTTTCTTAAAAGCTGCCTCCAACTGGTCTGCATTGGCTAAGCTTCGCTCAACATCAAAATATTTACTCGCTCCTATTTTAGCGATGATCCGACTGCTTACTTCATCTTTAGAATAATCAACCACAACCACCTTAGAGTCCTTAATTTCATTCGAAAGAGCAAAACCAAATAACACAATTTGCGCAATGGGAAGCCCAAAAAGCAATAACAGCGTACTACGATCACGAAATACTTGTATAAACTCTTTCTTGACAAATACCAGTAATTGCTTCATCGATTTTGACTAATCATCTTTACGTTTGGCATGACGAGCCAATTCATAAAAAACATCTTCCATATTTGTGGCTGTATATTGTTGCTTCAATTGCGCCGGGCTATCCAATGCTGCTATGACCCCATCCACCATGATAGAAACTCGATTACAATACTCAGCTTCATCCATATAGTGAGTTGTTACGAAAACAGTTACTCCACGATTAGAAGCATAATGAATCAAGTCCCAAAATTGTCTCCGGGTAACAGGATCAACACCTCCTGTAGGCTCATCTAAAAAAACAATACTCGGATCATGTACAATTGAGACCGAAAAAGCTAGTTTCTGTTTCCAGCCCAGTGGTAATGCACTAACTAAAGTTTTCGCTTCACTTTGTAGCTCCAGCTCTTCCAACAATACACCCGTCTTCTGTTTAATCTGTTTGATGTCCATCCCATAAATCCCCGCATAAAAGCGAATATTTTCCGATACTGTAAGATCATCATACAAAGAAAACTTCTGACTCATGTAGCCAATCTTAGTCTTTATTTGCTTAGCCTGATCATAAATATCAAAGCCCGCAATGGTCGCTTTGCCTGATGATGGAGCAAGCAGTCCACATAACATACGCATGGCGGTTGTTTTACCTGCTCCGTTAGCCCCCAAAAAGCCAAATATTTCTCCCTGGTTTACTTCAAAAGTGAGCTCATTGGCCGCTACAAAATCACCAAATCGTTTAGTTAGCTTTTCAGTTATAATGACAGGATTCATCCATTTCATACTTCAATAGTGCTCAATCAATTCGTTTAATCTTTTAACAGATGGATAAAACAATCTTCAATGCTCGGAGTAATGATTTCCATACTTACATCTGTATATGCTTTAGTATACAGATAGGCCATCATGTTTTGATCTGATGAATCACGAAATGTTACGTGCAAAGCATCGCCAAAAGCAAAGCAGCTATCCACACCAGAATAATTTCTCACATCCTGTAACAGTTGAAAGCTGTTAGATGCTTTAATTGCATATAACTTTTGGGGGAAATCTTTGATCATATTTGCTGGATCATCAATTGATAAAACCACCCCCTTTTGCATCAATGCAATCCGATCACAACGGTTTGCTTCATCCATGTATGGGGTGGATACCACAATAGTAATCCCCTGCTTTTTTAGTCGCGCAAGCATCTCCCAAAATTCTCTTCTGGAAACCACATCTACTCCTGTAGTGGGCTCATCCAAGAATAATACGTCTGGCTTATGGATCAAGGCACAACATAAGCCCAATTTCTGTTTCATTCCTCCGGATAACTTTCCAGCCATCCGATTTTTAAAGGGTTCGATTTGCTGATAAATATCCTTTACCAAAGCGTAGTTTTCCCGGATTGTTGTACCAAATATGGTGGCAAAGAAATTTAGATTCTCTTCTACCGTCAAATCCTGATACAGGCTAAACTTGCCCGGCATATAGCCCACGCAGTTTCTGATCTGCTTATAATCATGAACTACATCAAAACCATTGACGGTAGCATCTCCTTCGTCGGCAAATAATAAAGTCGTTAATATCCGAAAAAGTGTTGTTTTTCCTGCACCATCTGGACCAATTAGACCAAATAACTCACCATGATCTACAGAAAAAGAAATATGCTTTAAGGCCGTTATCTGTCCTTTATTATAGGTTTTACTGATGTTGCTTAGGCTAATCATTTGCTAAAATTTCACCTCTCCATACATGCCTAACTTCAAATAACCATCATTCTTCACACGTATTTTCACAGCATATACCAGATCTGCTCGCTCATCCTTAGTTTGTATGGTTTTGGGAGTAAATTCTGATTTGTCAGAAATCCAAGAGATCTGTCCTAAATATTCTTTATAGCTTTTTGGACCATCATCCGTAAAAACTTTTACCCGCTGGTTCAATTTGATACGCGTTAACTGAGACTCAGTAACATAAGCCCTTAAAGTAAGGGTATCCAAATTAGCTATTTTATATAAAGCTCTCCCAACAGTAGTCATTTCTCCTGCTAGTGTATATTTAGTGAGTACAGTTCCAGTAATAGGATTAACAATTTGGCTCTTGTTGATTTGATCCTGTATTTGTGCAGCTGATTTCTCTAAAGGATTTTGCTCACTCAAGACACTTCTATTTTGCAAGGAGACATTAGATTCATCTAACGCAATTTGCTGCTTGGAAACACTGATTTGCTTTTGTAATAGATCTATGGCAGCATTAATATCGTCTAACTGTTTCTGTGTGGCAGCATCGGATTTTAGTAGATTTTCAGTCCTGGCTTTTTCTTTTAATTGCTTGGCCAACTGAGATTCTTGCACAGCCTGCTGTCTTTTTACCAGCTCAATTTCAGGCTTAACATTAACTGTCTTTTCTTTTAAAGATTGTATCGTAGCTTCTACTTGTTGTTTCTGCAAAATGGTATTTGATGCGTCAATTTTTCCGACCAAAGCTCCCTTAGAAATTATCTCACCCTCCTTAAGAGAAAAGGATATGATTTTTCCACTTTGCTCCGCCGAAACAATTACCTCATCTGCTTCAAATACTCCTGAAGCATCTGTTTTAAGTTTATTTTGATTACATGAAGAAACAAGTACCAATACTGTAAGTAAAACGACTAAATATCTCATCATTTTTATTTTTTTTATTTAAAACAAAAACAATGGTATCTATTTCTAATGGTATTTACAAAAGGAAAATTGATCTACCTGAATCTGATATACTAAAAATAAAAAAGCCGTCCCAATTTTCTTGAGACAGCCTATTGTGAATCTTAACTGGATGCAAAAAAATTATGATACTTTAATAATTTCTTGTTGAAACCCATATCTGCTTATACCTGTACAACACGCACCCTGTCCATAATTATAGTTATCGTAGGCAATTCCTGCATTTTCAAACGCTGACCAATATGCTTTCCATGCCATCCTCATTTGATAATGTAATCTAAAAATCCCTCCACCAAATTGCTTTTTCAGCTCAATAGTACTTAATACCTGAACATCAAACTTGCTTAGATCTAATTTCTTCATAAAGCTTTAAAATTTTTTAAGATAATATTTATATTCACTGATCTCAAAAATATAGCACCGAAGAGCCAATAAGTGCTAAACAGGTGTTAAAGCAAATGTTAAACTAGAAAAACAGAAGAGATGGCACACGGCTAAAGTAAATCCGCTCCCACATCGGCTCGAAAATACCGACGATCGTAATAAATACGACCCGCATCGACTGTAGCTGTCTGAACAGCATCAAAAAGATTATCCTTTAAAGAGGTTATTGCTAATACTCTCCCACCGCATGTTTTTATGGCATAATCTACCAATGCTGTTCCTGCATGAAAAACAAGCGAATGACGCACATTTTCTATACCAGAGATTGTATCTCCCTGGATATACTTTCCTGGATATCCCCCAGCAACCAACATAATAGTAGCAGCCTTCTTAGAAGATACGACCAATTCTTTTTCTACCAAGTTCTCATGGGCAACCCCCAACAATAGCTCCACAAAATCACTGGTTATACGGGGGATTACGCTTTCTGTTTCAGGATCGCCCATGCGCACATTATATTCAATCACATAGGGATCACCCGATACATTCATCAAGCCGATAAACAAGAATCCTTTATAAGGAATTTGCTCTTTCTTCAAACCCTCCATAGTCGGGATAATGATCCGTTCCTCGACCTTTTTCATAAATGTACTATCGACAAATGGTACAGGTGAAACGGCACCCATTCCACCTGTATTCAAACCCGTATCTCCCTCTCCAATTCGCTTATAATCTTTTGCCTCAGGTAATATTTTGTACGATTTCCCGTCAGTAAGTACAAACATCGATAGCTCAATTCCCCGCAAAAACTGCTCAACTACAACAATATGACTAGCTGCTCCAAATTTGGCATCTTCAAGCATGCTTCTTAATTCCATTTGTGCTTCCTCCAAGTTTTCACAAATTAATACGCCTTTACCTGCAGCCAAGCCATCTGCCTTTAAAACGACGGGGAACTCTTGAGTTGCTAAATAATTTAGACCCTCAGCAAGAGACTGCCGAGTAAATGAGCGAAAAGACGCCGTTGGAATATTATTCCGAATCATAAATTGTTTCGAGAAGGCTTTACTTCCTTCTAACCGAGCACCATCCTTCTGCGGGCCAATCACAGGAATATATTTCAAATCATCCCGCCCCAGAAAAAAATCATGAAGTCCATAAACCAAAGGCTCTTCTGGACCCACTAAAACCAAATCAACTTGAAGGTCGAGAACAACATGTGCAATAGCCTCGAAATCCGTTAAATCGAGTGCTATATTTTTCCCATAAGTTCCCGTACCAGCATTGCCAGGAGCAATGAACAGGTTAGAACAATGTTTGCTTTGAGCTATTTTCCAAGCAAAAGCGCTTTCGCGGCCACCAGAACCAAGAATTAGAATATTCATGCCTGCAAAGATATGAGCGCAAAAACATCTCCCACCCTTCCTCTAAAAAATATTAAATTTAATTTTAAATTAAAAAATATTAAATTTAACATACAATACATTTTATATCAAAAATGAAGAGCGTCGTTCTTTTAGGATACCTCCTACTGGCACTAACTGTAGCAGGCTTCTCTCAGCAAGAAATTACCAGCTATTCTGCAGGAAATGGAATTATTTATCGTGTGGGACAAGTGATACATTTAAATCAAGAAACAGGAAATAGCGGCATCTTTCGTTCGGTTTACTGGGGTAATTTGGCCTTAGGAGACGGAAATACTGATACTAAAGTTGGCAAATATGGACTTACCATCCGCAAAATTTTAAAAGGTGATAATTTCGGTGGTGTACGTATACTTTTTAAAGTTGAACAAAATAGTGATGGATTTCCATCTAATTATACAGTCGATATTGAAAAAGCCATTGAACTATGCGAAATCCGACCTTGCCGAATTGATCTGCCCGTACCTAATGGGCCAAATCCCTTATTGGCTCCTCCAAATCCCACAAGAGGTCAGATTATAAGCCAAGAGTTAACCCGTGCTCAGATATTACTTCATGATGGAGAGATTACACAAGATGAATACAATGCCTATAAACGCCTCATTTCGGCCATCGGCATCCGCCAAAACACACCTTGCCAACAGATCATGAAACTGGCAGATTTACATAAAAACGGAGTTTTAACTAAAACAGAGTATGAACATCTAAAAAGTGTAGTCCTAGGATTGGCTCCTTAATAACTAAAAGTCTACAGAACAGTTTAAGGTCATTATTTCAATACTCCCCAAATTCTTTCCGAAAAACATCTGCAATCTCACCCAAAGTAGCATAAGCCTCAACTGCCGCCAAAATGAATGGCATCGTATTATGCCCCTCTTTAGCTGCATGTGCAAGCGCAGCTAAAGTTTGCTTCACACCCTGCGCATCCCGTTCTGCCTTAAGTCTCATCAATTTGTCTTCCTGTAGCTTTCGAATGGAGTCATCAATACGAAATACTTCGGGTTTCACCTCCTCCTGATCAATAAATTTGTTCACACCCACCAAAATGCGTTCTCCATTTTCTATTTCTGTTTGGAGATTATAAGCTGCATGAGCAATTTCATCTTGAATATATCCAGCTTCAATGGCACTAACCGAACCACCCATCGCATCAATTTTATCGATATAAATCTCAGCAGCCACTTCCAACTCATCGGTTAATGACTCTATAAAGAAAGATCCCGCCAATGGGTCTACTGTGTCCACTATACCACTTTCAAAAGCAATAATTTGCTGCGTACGCAAAGCTATTTTTGCTGCAGCTTCAGTGGGTAAAGACAAAGCCTCATCATATCCATTGGTATGCAAAGACTGCGTTCCCCCCAACACGGCTGCCATCGCCTGACTAGTTACCCGAATAATATTGTTCAGTGGCTGCTGAGCCGTTAGTGTTGAGCCCCCTGTTTGCGAATGGAAGCGAAGCTTCTGTGCTCCAGGATCGGTCGCGCCCAAATTTTTGGTAATTTTAGCCCACATTCTACGTGCTGCACGGAATTTAGCAATCTCCTCGAAAAAGTTATTGTGACAATTAAAGAAAAAAGATAACCGCTTGGCAAACACATTAATATCCAAACCTTTGGCTAATGCGGCCTGCAAATAGGTCTTGCCATTAGCTAAAGTAAAAGCAAGTTCCTGTACAGCCGTTGAACCCGCTTCACGAATATGATAACCTGAAATCGATATTGTGTTCCACTTAGGAACCTCTTGGCTACAATATTCAAACACATCAGTGATTAAACGCATCGACGACTTAGGTGGATAGATATAGGTTCCGCGGGCAGCGTATTCTTTCAAAATATCATTTTGTATCGTTCCAGAGAGCTGTTTAATATCTGCACCTTGCTTTTTAGCCAGTGCGATGTACATCGCCAATAAGATGGGGGCTGTGGCATTAATCGTCATCGAGGTACTTACTTTCTGTAGATCGATACCATCAAAAAGTATTTCGATATCCCTCAAAGAATCGATTGCCACACCTACTTTTCCCACTTCGCCTTCGGCCATTGCATGATCTGAATCATAACCAATTTGAGTGGGTAAATCAAAAGCGACGGACAAACCCATTGTCCCCTGACTTAGCAGATAATGATAGCGCTTATTAGATTCCTCAGCCGTAGAAAAACCCGCATATTGACGCATTGTCCAAATTTTACCCCGGTACATATCTTTTTGGATGCCCCTGGTAAATGGGAACTGACCAGGTAATTCGGTCATGGGCTTAGCCTGAGTATATACTTCCTTGATTGTTATACCCGAGGTAGTGGAAAATTTCTTCTCACTCATTCCTACTCAAAATAATTGTTGAATATCACGCTTAATAATTTTTAGAGCTGCCTCATAGGGATTTTCCATCTCCAAGCTTTCCAGATGGTGAAGAATAGTTTTACTTAATACCAGTGCAGAAGCATCTTCTGGCAGACTACTCACTGTATTATTAACAATTGCTACTGTATCTTCCATTATCTTTTTAACAACCTCCCAAGAATGATTACTCAGATAAAGCTGCTGAGCCACATTATGCTGAAACTCGGCTCTAATTTCCGCCAGGATCTGTTGCTGCATTTCTATGGCCGTCATACCAGCGACATGCACACGAACCAGCATACTCGTTGGGTTGATTCGCTCCAGAAACAACACCACACGTTCATAAGCCTGAAGCCTCAAAGGAAGGATTGTCTTTAGACGCTCTGTCTTCAGAATTAAACGCTTGCTATCTAGCATACTATTTAAATACGGGCGTATCAAAAACCACGTAATCAAAATCAAAAAAGCATATTTCAACGTATCAGCCAAGTAAATAATCAAATTCATAAAGCTTTAAATTGGTGAAAGATCAAAAAAGATTAACTATTTAATTCATCTCATTACTTTTTTGGGCGTGCCCCTTAGGGTCTGGCTGTTCGCTACTAGTCCTGGTTCCGCTACACTCCACTGTGGGCTATCCACTTCCATCCCTCACGCAGGCTAAATTCATTATATATCAGCTAATTACAGTCCGTAAGTTTTAATCCCATCCGGCAAAATTGCGCAATTTCATGTACATTTGTTCTATTCATTTCGAAAGAAACATAAATATGGAAACGATTGCATCAGGAGCGCCTGTTACCCTAACTGAAGGCGCAAAAAACGAAATAAAAAAGCTAATTATTCAACAAGAACTTTCTGAAGGTTATGGCTTACGCCTAGGCGTTGAAGGCGGAGGCTGCGCCGGTATGAATTACATTCTTGGCTTCGACCAGAAAAAAGATGGCGATCAGGAATACCTCATCGATGGAATCAAAGTTTACATGCATAAAGCACATGGTTTATACCTGATTGGCATGGAAGTTGATTTTCAAGATGGCTTAAATGCCCGAGGTTTCACCTTCAGCAACCCGAACGCTAGTAAAACCTGTGGTTGCGGAACTTCTTTTTCAGTGTAGTTGCTTGGCTTATTTTAACCTGGAGCTTATTTAAAATTTTCAAGTAAATCTCACCTGTTTATTAGTTCGAATATCCCTATTTGAGAAAACAAATAAAAAGGCAATGGCTCCCAAAGTTCACATCACCCCAGCCCCCCCTCCAAAGGAGAGGGGGCTGGGGTGATGCTATAAATGAAGCTGAGATTAAAACTTTAAACAAACTCCTAGAGCGCTGAGCTTATTCAAAATCCCACCGTAACAAAAATACTAAAGTTCAGTTTTTCACTACCCTTGGTAGCATCCTTATCAAATAGGTAAGAAGTTCTAAATCCTAATGATTTACCAAAAGAGCTTAAATTCAAAAATTTGGTATCCAATATAATCTCTGCACCTACCGAGTTTTGGTTTAGTACAGCATTGTTGACATTTCGATAAATCCGGCCCATATCATAGAAAAAATTGGCTCTAACTCGCTTAAGATAAAATAGCCCCCCGAAGCCGAAATCAGGATAAAACAGTGGCATACTGTAATCTACTGAAAATACATGCTCTAAATCCCGTGGATTTGCCTCGTATCCACGGGCATGCTCAAATAGGTCTTCATACAGATAATCGTTGCTATTTTGCTCTTTCAATAATTTGAAGCCAAAAGCTAAGCCGTGATTTTTTCGTAATCCAATGGTGGTTACATTTGCTTTTAGCGTAAATCGATCAGCTGATACCTCTTTATTTAAAGATCGCTCATATCCCAACTGCACTAACTGCGACCATTTGCTATTGGTATTTTGAAGCCCTCGATTCCGAATATTATACAGCATTACATCCGCTTGCGCAGAATTGAAATTCTGCACGTAATTGCTAGTCGAAATATTGCTTATAAATGTATTCAGTTTAACTCCAGTTGTATAATTTCCCCGATACCAACTAAGCGGCAATGAAAGCCCAGCCCCAATATCTGTTTGTTTAAATGTGCGCTCAACAACTGTTTTACCATCAGCTGCAAGGCTTTTGCTTTTTCTATTTCCAGAATTAGCTCTTGCAGTAATTGGCAAGTAATATTTCGAATAGGTAAAATCCCCACCAACGTGGACCGTCCTTTCATTAACATTATATACAGGACCTATGTTTGCTGAAAAATTTCCTAATATATCGGACATTTTAAGGAATGCACCATACCTTCTACTATCAGGCTCAAATGAAAACACAGGGTCCCAACTATGCAATTTTACTCCAGGCAGTAAACCATTGTATTTTCTCACTTGATATGCTTCCTGCGGAACACTATCTAAAATATTCTGTTCCTCAGCTGTTGTTAGCACATGATATCTGGCCATATCCGCAGGCTCAACCACTTGAACAGGAGATAATGTTAGCGCATCTTTACTTACAGACAAAGAACTAAGTTGTTTACCCATAACTGTTTGCTCGGTAAAGGCCAACAAGCGGCCATCCTTAGACACAGCAGGCATATCGGCTCCTACACGCACTGAGGTCATCTGATAAATTTGTTTATCCCCATTGGTGCTGACCGCATAAATATTGTTAATTCCAGAAAAAGACGCATTAAAATAAACCCAGTCATCTTGGACAGTGTAAGCGCCAATAACATGCGAGGTCCAATCGGTCAGTTCGGTTGTTTTTTTGGAGATTAAGTCATATTTGAGTAGGCATACCCTCGAATTTCGTTTCGCTAAATAGGTAATACCCGAGTCATCATTGATCCATTTGGGATAGGATAAAAAGTCATTTTGTTCATTTGGAATCGTTTCAATCACTAAACCATCAGCTGCATTTAAAATTTTGATACTGTTTTTGATTTGTTCATTTGCTTCAACAGCAAGTAGTTTATCTCCTGCTGAAGAGAAAACAGGACTGAAGTATTTGCTTTTATTGGTCACTTGTTTCTTTACTCCCGATGCCAAATCAAAGCTCATAATCACACTATATTCAACAGCATCACGTCGTGCATCTTTTCTCATCTCTGTCCAAGTAGCTTTATTGCTTTGGAGTCCTAAAAATGGTTCTGTACCTCTCCCAACTGAAGTCAATCTAGTTTCAAGACCATCTTTGATTTTAACCAACTGGCTAATTTCATCGTAACTATTTTTCAGGCAAACAATACTTCCATCAGCTAAAAAATGAGGAAAGAGATAATTGGTTACCACCTTAGGATTTTCAAGACTTACCGACATGGTCGGAGTTAATTTTAAATTATCCAACTCTTTTTCCCATCGTTCTTTAAGTTCTTGATAGGACGCTTTATAAAGTTTAGGTGTGGATAAACCCGTATAATGTTTCAGCGAACGGGAAAATGGATATGGGGGATATTTATAAGCACCAGCATCAGCCAATACCTTGGACCATGTTTCAGCGCCATAATGATTTCTGACATAGTTCACTAGTGTATAACCCAATGAATAATGATTCGGTGTCAAATTTTTAAGCGAACCATTTCGAGCCTGCGCATAAGAATAGTTTTTGCCATTCAACAGCAGAGCTCTTTGTTCTTCAAAAAAACTCGGCGTACGCCCCCTACCAGCAGGTGAAAGAATGGTTTCAGCAAGTACTGCATCTCCTTCGTCAAACCAATCGGGGATAGATGGAACCATACCCATACCCCACCCTTCGTCTCCACGAATAAGGCGGAGCATTTTGGTAAGTCCCCTGTCGGCATTACAATACTGCAAACTGTGCCGGTATTCATGAATAGCCAAATTATCCAACCAACTAAGCGCACCAATCATATTAAAATTTTGAGCCCCTGTTGCATAAAACTGACTATGATATGGCTTTAGAGTTGCATATCCATTTACTTGAGTCGTATTTGTATTCAAAAGAAGGTCTATCTTTTTACTCTTGGAACCAATAGAAACAGTCGCCTTTTGATTGATATGCTTGATAATATCGGCTATGCGTTGTGCTTCTTTTAAATTATGATCTGGAAAAATAACTCTTACCGAATTATTTTCAATACTACTCCAGTTAACGTAGGATGGCTGAGGGCCCACCTGCGCCTTAGCACTTTTAAACGCCATTACGTAGAAGAGGAATATTAATACTAGGAATCTGTTCACGTTCTTTTTGATTTTTTTGGATAATTGCTTGATTGGTCAAAATCTCCCTATTATCAAGATATAAAACACAATAAAAAAGGCTAAGCCTTGCCTGAAAACTTAGCTTAGCCTTTATTTAACCCCAGAGCCATATAATCACTGATTATATCGAAATATCAATGAATAAGACCCAGAGCTACACACAATATCTAACCCCGTCTAGGCCCAGATGTTCCATCTGGTGGTGTAGTCACTATTCTTTCTACTATTTTCTTTATGTCTTTTAGCGCACAATTTGCAACTCTTTCAAACCAACCACCGCCACCATTCTGTTCCTTCATTTCAACGATGTTCATTTCTTGAACATCCAACATCTCTACATTTTTTATTTTTGACATTTTTACAATTTTTAATTGATTTTAAACCTTTGACATAAGACCTAACAGCGTTTATCTATCACGCAGGAACCGTAGCTCCTCCTGTTTTTATTATTTGTTTTACAGTCTCCTTAGTACAATTCCATACCCTTTCAAACCAACCGCCACCACCGCTTAACACTTTCATTTCAGCTGTGCTCATTTCTAAAACATCAAACTCTTTTAGATTTTTCATTACACTTTAAATTAAATTTTTAAATAAATTAATTATTAAAAGCAAAAATACATCAATAGGCCTCTTGAGGATATTTTGCAATTTGAGCGCAATGATCGCTTTTAACAATTTGATTTGCAATAATTAAGTAAAATGTTTTTAAAAATTTATTTAATTATAATATTAATATTAATAATATATTAAATAAACATTATCTAAACATAAATATATAATATTATAATCCTGACCCATTTCAACAAAACAGTACACCGCTTAACTATTCTTCAAAGAATATTTTAGTTTTACCGGAAAAACAAATTCCAATGAATACACTAAAAGTCACTGTCAAAGACAAAATTGCTCTGGTCGCACTCGATCGTGGAAAATCCAATGCCATCAATGCCGAAATGGTTGCTGAACTAAATCAAACCATTCGAACTATCGAAAATGATACTACCATTGGTGGGATGATACTTACTGGCAAAGAAGGTTTTTTTTCTGCTGGTCTCGATCTAATCGAACTGTACGATTACGACGATCATCACATCAAAGAATTCTGGAATAGTTTTTTGAATCTCACTGCGTCCATGACTGCTTTCAAAAAACCACTTATCGCTGCCATTAGTGGACATAGTCCAGCTGGGGGTTGCGTGCTAGCTCTATGCGCCGATTATCGGATTATGACTGAAGGCCATCACATCATTGGCCTAAATGAAGTTCAAGTAGGTCTGATCGCTCCCGAAACTATTTTTCATCTGTACGCTTTTTGGTTAGGCCAGGGCCCTGCTTATCAACTTCTATTGGAAGGCAAACTCATGCAAGCAGAAGAAGCTTTACAAGTTGGCTTAGTAAACGAATTGGTACAACCAGATGCACTTTTAGCTACAGCTGAGCATAAAATGAGAAAATATATTCAGCTAAACTGGACAGTATGGCAACAAAGCAAACTCAATTTGCGTAGAGTACTTTTAAAACAATTAAGCACCAACCAAACCGAAATCCTAGATGCCATACTCAAACAATGGTGGTCACCAAGTACGCGATCCATTTTAAATACCGTTATTCAAAACCTAAAAGCACCCAAACTCGTTTAAGTACACTAAAAATACCATGAGTAATACAGCAAAAAAAACAAGCATAGATGGAATGCTAAGAGATGATGCATTTAAAGGGAAAACGATCGTCATCACAGGTGGGGGCACTGGACTTGGTAAATCCATGGGGACTTATCTTTCCCAACTAGGCGCCAACCTAGTCATAACCAGCAGAAAGCTAGATGTACTTCAAAAAACAGCCCAAGAAATTGAACAAACAACAGGCAACAAAGTGCTTGCCATTTCCTGCGATGTACGTAATACAGATGAAGTAGATCACGTCCTAAAACAAACACTAGCTACTTTTGGCCAGGTACATGGTTTATTAAACAATGCAGCAGGAAATTTTATATCACCCACTGAACGACTTTCCGCCAATGCTTTTTCATCTATCATTGATATTGTACTTAAGGGAACCGTAAACTGCACATTAGCTTTTGGCAAACACTGGATCAAAGAAAAGCACCCAGGCTCCATCCTCAATATCATCACGACCTATGCATTTACTGGATCGGGCTATGTCGTTCCTTCGGCTTGTGCTAAGGGCGGTGTATTGGCTTTGACACGATCATTGGCCGTAGAGTGGGGCAAATACGGCATCCGGACCAATGCTATTGCTCCTGGACCTTTCCCAACTAAAGGTGCTTGGGACCGACTTTTACCTGGCGATCTGGCTAAAAAATTTGATTTCAAAAACCGAGTACCATTAAAACGAATTGGCGACCATCAAGAATTGGCTAATCTAGCTGCCTTTATGTTATCTGATTTTTCGGGATACATCAATGGCGATGTCATCACCATTGATGGAGGCGAATGGTTACAAGGAGCAGGTCAATTTAATGGTTTAGAAATGATTGCCCCTGAAATGTGGGATATGCTAGAGCAAATGACTCGTGCAGCTAGTGGCAAACAGCTTGTCACATCCTGAAATTTTCAGTATTTAGTACCACTTGCACTAAAGCTCAGATTTGTGTGTCAAATCTGAGCTTTTATATATCTATAAGCCTAGTATCAATTATTCACCTAAAGTTTTATGTCTCATTTTTCCATAGGTTCCAAGATCTTATCTCTTTCTACACTGCGACAGATACATAAAAAAAGGCTAACACTAAGCCCAAGATCAGAAGAAGCTATTTCAAGCTGTCGCCAGTACCTAGACCAGAAACTCAACAAAAGTTCCAGTCCAATCTATGGCATTAATACGGGTTTTGGTTATTTACAAAATGTCATCATTCCTGATGATCAATTAAGCCAGCTCCAACACAACATCCTACTTTCTCATGCTTGTGGCACAGGTGATTTGGTTCCCAAAGACATTATCCAATGGATGTTATTACTGAAGATCCAATCACTATCCTATGGTCATTCAGGTGTTTGCCTACAAACTGTGGAACGTTTGATATTGATGTATAATGAAGGCATACTTCCTGTCATTTATACCCAGGGATCTTTAGGTGCTTCCGGCGATTTAGCACCATTAGCACATCTTACACTACCCTTGATAGGCGAAGGAGAAGTTTGGATAAATGACCATGATATTCCAGTAGATACCGCCATTTGGCTCACTCAAAATGATTTGGAGCCATTGCAACTACACGCAAAAGAAGGATTGGCATTGATCAATGGAACCCAGTTTATGACAGCCTATGGGGTACATATCTTACTAAATACAGAACGCCTATCCAAGTGGGCAGATACCATTGGCGCACTTTCCGCTGATGTTTTCAATTGCCGAATTGATCCATTTAAGCCCTTGAGCCATGCCATTCGGCCTCATCAAGGTCAACAAGCAACAGCCAGCTACCTATTCCAGTTATTAGCAGGCAGCCAATTGATCAAGCAGGGAAACAAACAAGTCCAAGATCCCTATTCCTTTCGTTGCATGCCACAAGTTCATGGGGCTAGCAAAGACACCTTAAACTATGTACGCACAATTTTTGAGACGGAAATTAACGCAGTGACAGATAATCCCAATATTTTTCCAGACGATGATCAGATTATTTCAGCAGGTAATTTTCATGGACAACCCCTTGCTTTAGCACTCGATTTTTTAGGTATCGCTTTAGCAGAATGGGGTGCTATATCTGAACGACGGACCTTTCAACTTATCTCGGGTCAACGTGATCTACCCAATTTTTTGGTTAAAAATGCAGGTTTAAATTCAGGATTAATGATCCCCCAGTACACAGCAGCATCAATTGCCAGTGAAAACAAACAATTAGCCACACCTGCCTCTGTTGATTCAATCGTTTCGAGTAATGGACAAGAAGATCATGTAAGTATGGGAGCAAATGCCGCTACTAAATGCCTCCGAATACTAAACAATGTAGAACGTATTCTGGCCATCGAACTTTTGACTGCTGCCCAAGCCTTGACTTTTAGAAGACCCTTGAAAACTTCTCCAGAATTAGAACGGCTCGTTGAAACATATCGTGAGTTTGTCTCCCATCAGCCTGAGGATCATTATTTAGCTAATGACATTGCTGGGTCCATTCACTTTCTCAAAACGCATCCTATTCTGTAAATATTTGGCAGTAGGGTCTTTTTCACATTGGTTTAATCGGGATAAAATTGGTAAATTTCAGATATTAGACTTGTCTTAGAAAATGTAAAAGAAAAACATAAGATGCTTTTCTTAGAAATGGCAAGGGCTTTAGAATTTAAGCTTAGTAGCATTGAGTTAACAGAAGAAGATAAAGCAATAGTCAATTGCTATGGAAGAAGGAAAGAAAAGAGGAAGAGCTAAAGCTCATACCATCAATTATAGAAACTATAAGAAAAAAGCAAGAAAGATAGTCAGCTATAAGAATGTCTATCGCATAAAAATAGAAGACCATCGAATAGTTTTTATCTAGAGGATGAGACTATTATGCCATCACACATTTTGGCACGAAAAGACATATATAAATCCTTCCTGTACTAAAAAGTAGCAACATAATTCCCTCCTCTCTTTCTAGTTATTGGTCCACAGCTTCCATAACTGCTTTCACATTTCCCGTTCGTTTTAAAGTACCCCATCCCCCTATTTCGCCCTTTAATGCCTTTCCAATCGACTTGAAAAGCACATAATACATCAATTGCCTCCATAAAAAGCGCTGAGGAATAATATAGACCAACTTCTTATAAGGCTCCCCTTCTAGTCTAAATGCCAGCATTGCAAATAAAATATCAACAATAACAAAAACCAGATAGTAAGCCAATACCTGCCCAAAACTAGTCTCCAGCGAAAAACTTGAGTAAATAGTCGACAAGTTGAGTGAATCAGCAAAAAATAGTCCCACCACTTCACCAATGACTGCACTTAACATAAACAAGTCAGCCAAAGGCGCAAAAAGTGGAAGAATAATTTGAAAAATGAGAATATTGGGCATCCCAACCATACCAAAATACCCATATGCCTTCCGAAAAAGGGTATCCCGATTCTTCCAAAAACTTTGTATCACGCCAAAACTCCACCTAAATCGCTGCTTCAAAAACATATGAAATGTCTCTGGAGCCTCAGTATAAGCAATAGCTTTTGAGCAATTTCTAACAATATACCCCCCTTTGAGAATGCGCATCGTCAAATCACAGTCTTCAGCAAGCGTATCACTAGTAAAGCCTCCCACTTGCTCGATCGCTTCTTTTCTAAAAGCTCCGATTGCGCCTGGCACTACAGTGATACTATTGAGGACGTCAAATGCGCGTCTATCCATATTTTGACTAGTAATGTACTCGATGGATTGCCATTTGGTAAGGATGTTTACCTCATTTCCCACTTTAACTGTCCCAGCTACTGCCCCTACCTCATGATCAAAACTGCTTAAAAGATGTAGAATCGCATCTGGATGCAACTGGGTATCTGCATCAATACAAATCAGATATTCATATTTAGCCTGGGCAATACCCAAATTAAGTGCTGAAGCCTTACCGCCATTCGGCTTGCTCAGTACACGAACTGATGGATGATTCAAAAAAACACGTTGCACTAATTCAAAAGTTCCATCCACAGATCCATCATCTATAAATACAATTTCGAAAATAGGATAATGAATCTTTAATAAACTTTCAATAGTTTGAATTGCTGTGATTTCCTCATTATAAGCAGGAATCAGAATGCTCACTGGAGGAAGGTCTTTATTTTTGCTAGGCTTTGTCTTTTTCTCTTGATTATATTTCACTAAAGCCAAATAACCCACGACCAGAATACGCATCAGTGCCAATATAATGGCCACAATAAATGCGCAATAAAGAAAATTACCCATATAAAACAATGCTTGCACAAAGAGCGCATTGGCAGTCCCCATCCATCCTCCTGATTCGTCTCTTACCTCGGGCATAATGTCAGCCTTCTTTTTACCCAATATATCGGCAATCGTTGTAAACTGATATCCTTTTTTATGAAAAAAATCGATAATTCGAGGTAATGCCTCTACCGTTGCCGAACGATCCCCTCCTGCATCATGAAGTAAGATGATACTTCCATTATCCTGTTGTTTCAGTACCCGATTAAAAATACTATCCGCATTAATCCCTTTTTCCCAGTCTCGGGTATCAATAGTGTTTCCTACGTTGATATAGTTTTCTTTTCTACTTTGTGCAACAGGAATCACCTCTGCCGCAGTTTGGGGTTCTGCATCTGCATTATATGGAGGCCTAAACAAAATGGTACTTCGGCCAGTTACACATTCAACTAGTTTACGCGTGGCATTAAGCTCAAAATTAACCCTAGCCGTACTGACTTTGGACAGATCTGGATGAAAAAAAGTATGATTTCCAATCTCGTACCCTTCATCAGCTATTCGTTGTAGGATGGGAATATTCTGCTCAGCCATCACCCCCACCACAAAGAATGAAGCAGGCACCCTTTTCTCTTTAAGAATATCTAGAATCTGAGGGGTGTAAACCGGATCGGGACCATCGTCAAACGTTAAAACTACTTTCTTTTCAGCTTGACCAAAACGTTTGATTACATACCTTGTGGGTAATTCAACGTACTGCTGATCCACAACCATATGACTTTTAGCGTCCATATTAACAGTTAACCTTCCATCCGTAGGGGTCGAGACCAGATCCAATATTTCGCCGTCACCAATATAATCTACCCGATTATTAAGCTCGATATTGGTCAAACGCTTCGTATCAAAGCCCTTCTTTTGCAAAGTATCTATCGATAAATCATTACCAATGAACTTCCATAATCGAGAGTCTTCTGAACCTAGACGCCACAAAGCAACTCCTCCTGTTTCCCAATCATCGGCCATACGAATAATATTAAAATTACTCGCCGCATCTGTAAAGTATACCGTGTGTATTACACCTCGAGAATCGTAATACGTATAATGCAAATTGGCAGAGCCCGAATCAAAAAACACCTTACTCCGATTTTGCTGAGCAATACTGATAGCCTGTTCGTAAGTTACTGGCTTCCCAACTCCATTTTGAGGCCAATCGTAGCCGTAACCTGCAATACACACGATAATTTTTTCGCTAGGTATTCTCCGACAAAAAAAATCCAGCTGCTTCTCTACCCACCGCTGATGTGCAATATCTCCAGGATTACTCAACTCCGAATGCTGATCATAGGCCATGAGAAACAAGTAATCGTTATATTTTTGAAGAATATCAATATTATAGTCTGCATTGCCCGGGGACACGTCTTGCGTAACTATGAAACCTTTTGCATGTAAGGTTTCATAGAGCTGTTTCTGAAAAGCGATAAGATTCTCATCTGAATTTTCAACTAAATTTTCAAAATCGATATTTACTCCATCTAATTGATACGTTTCTAGTTGCTTTACAAGCTGATCGATGAAATTGGTCCTCTTGGAAACTGAACTAATTAATTTGTGAACAGCTTTTCCATCCCAGCCCTGGTCGGTGGTATTCTTTACAGAAGCAATCAGTTTCTTTTTATGCTTTTTCACCAGCTTGAGTACAGCTGTATCAATCGCCGACATGAGAGAACCGGTGCCAGGATTTAAGAAAAAAAACTCAGGGACAACCACATCTAATTTTCCAATATGATCATTAAGTGAAGTGTATGATTGTGGATCCCAGGCAACGAAAAAGCCTACATTGAGACGCTTTTTATTATTAACTGGATGTATTCGCTTATGTTGAATTTTATGTCGCTCTAGTGCAAGAAGTTCTTTTTTTTGGATTTTGAACTCTTTATATCTAGCTGATTGCCGAATCTTTTCGAGATCTCTCTTAGAGATCGCTTGAACATGACTCAAATCGGGCAGTTTGGGATATTTTTTAGAGTTAATTGTAACAATGACCGAAACCAAGATCAATACAATGATCAATAATATAAACCGACTAGACCATTTAAACCTATTCCATCTTGATGAAGAATCTGAATGAAAAATTTGATGATTATTCATGAAGGTATTTGTATAAATATCTATGGTAGATCAGGCACCATCACAACGCCCACACCCGTGTTGACATTTTTTCTGCGCACGTAAACCATGCCAAAGCCTTTTAGCAAAAAAAGCTGCGGCTAACAATACCAAAAAGATCAAACCTATTTCTTGCAAAAACATAACGCCCCCCAAACTGGGAGCTGATCTAAAGTTTATTTCATTCTTTTGGTTCTTTTTGGCTGCAATTTCGTTGTATTTTTTCGTCATAGAAGCCCAGCTATGGCTCCAAAATCTGCCTCATTTCGCACAAAAATAACCTACAATTATTTCTTAAAATAAACTTTAGACCAGCTCTAAATTTAAAACGCTAACTTCGCGAATTAAATTCGATTTTAAATGCAAACGATTAGGAATATAGCTATTATCGCGCACGTTGACCATGGAAAAACCACCTTGGTGGATAAAATTTTACATCAAACGAATCTATTTCGCGATAATCAAGAAACAGGAGAGCTGATACTCGACAATAATGACTTGGAACGTGAGCGTGGTATCACCATTGTTTCAAAAAATGTTTCTGTCAATTATAAAGGCGTTAAAATAAACATTATCGATACGCCCGGTCACGCCGACTTTGGGGGCGAAGTAGAACGCGTTCTGAAGATGGCCGATGGTGTCTTACTATTGGTGGATGCCTTTGAAGGAGCCATGCCTCAAACACGCTTTGTGACTCAGAAAGCACTCTCCTTGGGATTGAAGCCTATTGTGGTGATTAATAAAGTGGATAAAGAAAATTGCCGTCCAGAGGAGGTTTATGAATCCATATTTGAGTTATTCTTCAATCTAGAAGCAACAGAAGATCAACTCGATTTTCCAGTGATTTATGGATCATCGAAGCACGGCTGGATGAATACCGACTGGAAAATACAAACAGAAGACATCACTCCATTATTGGATTGCATCTTAGAGCATATCCCCACAGCACCATTTCAGGATGGCACCCTGCAAATGCAGATCACCTCTTTGGATTATTCTTCTTTCGTGGGACGTATTGCCATTGGCCGAGTAGCTAGAGGCATTATCAAAGAAAATCAACCAGTTTCATTGGTGAAACGTGATGGTTCAATTCAAAAGTCACGAATCAAAGAGCTCTATACATTCGAAGGCTTAGGAAAAATCAAAGTATCGGAAGTAAAATCCGGTGATATCTGTGCGGTTGTGGGAATTGATGGATTTGAGATTGGGGATACCATTGCTGATTTTGAGCAACCAGAGCCTCTGGCATCCATCAAAATTGATGAGCCTACAATGAACATGCTTTTTACTATCAACAACTCTCCTTTTTTTGGCAAAGAGGGCAAATTTGTTACTTCACGTCATTTGCGCGATCGTCTGTACAAGGAGATGGAGAAAAATCTAGCCTTAAAAGTAGTTGAAACAGAATCTCCTGATGCCTATTTGGTATATGGACGTGGGATTCTTCATTTGTCAGTACTAATCGAAACCATGCGTCGCGAAGGGTATGAGATTCAAGTTGGTCAACCTCAGGTGATCATCAAACAAATTGACGGCGTCAAATGCGAACCCATCGAAACACTCATTGTGGATGTTCCAGGTGAGGTAGCAGGTAAAGTTATTGAGCTTGTTACACAACGTAAAGGCGAATTGCTCGTGATGGAACCCAAAGGAGATCTTCAACATTTGGAGTTTGAAATTCCTGCACGAGGCATTATTGGTTTACGTAATAACGTATTAACAGCAACTGCCGGCGAAGCAATTATGGCTCATCGTTTTAAAGCTTATGAGCCTTGGAAAGGAACTATACCTGGTCGTTTAAGTGGTGTATTGATCTCTATGGAAAAGGGACAAACAACCGCTTATTCCATTGATAAATTACAAGATCGTGGTCGATTTTTTATTGAACCCGGTGAAGAAGTATATGAAGGACAGATCATGGGAGAACATATTCGTGACAATGATTTAGTAGTCAATGTCATTAAAGGAAAAGCATTAACCAATATGCGTGCATCTGGTAGTGATGATAATGTTCGTATAGCTCCAGCCATTAAGTTTTCCTTAGAGGAAGCCATGGAGTACATCCAAGCAGATGAGTACATCGAAGTGACTCCAAAAAGTATGCGTTTACGAAAAATATATTTAACCGAAAATGAACGAAAAATCCATGCCAAAAAGTTTGTTAATGGATAATTAATGAAACGAGCCTCTCTAAGCTTTTCACATGATTAATAAATTAAAACGAGCTTTACAACAGGTTGTCAATCCAAACTCATTTAACCCTTATTGTGATTTTGATAACGATCATCACACAATTATTAAAAATGTAAAAAACTATACAATGACAAGCCGTGAGCGCTTGTTTTCTTTAATAGAGGCTACAAAGTATGTGGTAGAAAAAAATATTGTTGGCGACATTGTAGAATGTGGTGTATGGAGAGGTGGAAGTATGATGACGGTTATACATACCTTGCAAAATTTGAATCATCTAAGTAAATTCTTATATTTATATGATACATACGAGGGAATGTCCGACCCTACCAATGTCGATTACTCCAAAGATGGTAACGCTGCTATCGATCTTTTGAAGAAAAAGAAAAAAACGAAAGAAGATACGTTATGGGCTTATGCTACACTTGAGGATGTAAAGGAGAACATCTATAAACTAGACTATCCCAAAGACAGGATAACTTTTATCAAAGGAAAGGTAGAAGATACCATACCACGATCTGTACCTCATGCCATTAGTCTGCTAAGGTTGGATACAGATTGGTATGAGTCCACTAAACATGAACTAGTCCATCTTTTCCCTTTACTTTCACCGGGTGGTGTTATTATTATTGATGATTATGGACATTGGCAAGGGGCCAAAAAAGCTGTTGATGAATATTTTGAAGAAAACAAAGTAAAAGTTTTACTTAATCGGATTGATTATACCGGAAGAATTGGAGTAAAACTTTAAACAGGCTCTAAAAAATAAAGAAAAATAACATAGACTCCATACTATGGTGGCTGTAATATATAGTGATTCAGATGGGGCTCAGTGGAAACTTGCTCAAGGCAAAAACTTAACCGCTTGCACATTCAAAACAGCAGGGATTAATCCGGCATTAAATGACGAAAAATATATTGATCATATCCTGAATAAAAATATCCACCTAATCAACTATGCAGAACAGGTCAATCGTGTTTATTTCTTTGGTGCAGGCACATTCTCCAAGAAACAAAAAGCAAAGTTGCACAGCTGTTTTAGTCAATTTTTCAAAAACAGTAAAATAATGGTTGATCATGATACACAAGCGGCTGCTTTAGCTGTTTGTGGTAATCGATGTGGAATCGTCGGTATACTTGGGAGTGGCTCCAATGCTATTTATTTCGACGGCAAGAAAGTGAAGAAAAATAATTTTGGTCTTGGGTACATTTTAGGAGATGAGGGGTCCTCAAATTGGATGGGGCGTATTCTGCTAAAGCATTATCTGGGTGAAACACTACCCATATCACTCCAAGAAAAATTCAAAAAAAGGTTTGACTTGGACCGCAAGCAAATACTTGATAAAGTATATGATCGTGTGCATGCTGTATCATTTTTAAGTCATTTTTCTACTTTTTTAATAGACAATCAAGCTGATAGTTTTATCAAAACAATGGTAATGGGTGGGTTCCATGAGTTTTTTTCAACCAATATATTACCATTAAAGAGACACTATTTGCATGCCCCAATATGTCTGGTGGGCTGTATTGCTGCTCAATTTGAGTCTTGGCTGCATGAAGTAGCAGCCAGTTATGGGCTAACAATTACCTCCATTATCAAAGAACCGATCGACTACGTGTTAAGCTATTATACCAACCAAACTTAATACGTACAGTCGCTTATAAATATGAATCTAAATTTTTAACAAAATCAATATAACAAAATGAAGATAGGAATTAATGGGTTTGGACGTATTGGCCGATTGGCTTTCAGAGCAGCAATAGAGCGTGGCGATATCGAAGTAGTTGGCATTAATGACTTGGTAGAAGTGGATTATATGGCCTACATGCTTAAATACGACTCCACTCATGGTTTATTTAAAGGAACCGTTGCGGTACAGGACGGGCAGTTGATTGTCAATGGTAAAACCATCCGCGTAACTGCCGAAAAAGATCCTGCAAACCTAAAATGGGACACCATTGGTGCAGAAATCATAATTGAATCAACCGGATTATTTTTAACCCAAGCTGATGCACAAAAACACATTCAAGCAGGAGCTAAAAAAGTAATTATGTCAGCGCCGGCTAAAGATGATACGCCTACTTTTGTGATGGGTGTTAATCATAAAAAACTAACCACAGCACAAACCATTGTTTCCAACGCTTCATGTACTACCAACTGTTTGGCGCCTATTGCTAAAGTTTTGAATGATTCGTTTGGTATTGTTGAAGGCTTGATGAGCACCATTCATGCGGTAACAGCTACACAGAAAACAGTAGATGGTCCATCTGTAAAAGACTGGCGCGGTGGACGTGGAGCTTATCAGAATATCATCCCTTCTTCCACGGGTGCTGCCAAGGCAGTGGCATTAGTTATCCCCGAGCTAAAAGGCAAACTCACCGGCATGTCCTTCCGTGTGCCAGTAGCTGATGTTTCTGTAGTGGATTTAACGGCACGCTTAGAGAAAAAAACATCCTACGAGGATATTAAAAAAGCCATGAAAGCTGCTTCAGAAGGTGAATTAAAAGGAATCTTAGGCTATACCGAAGATGATGTGGTATCGCAAGATTTTGTGGGTGATGCACGTACGTCCATCTTTGATGCCAAAGCAGGTATTGCACTTAATGATCAATTTGTAAAAGTTGTTTCCTGGTATGATAACGAATGGGGATATTCCAACAAACTCATTGACCTAGCTCAATACATGAATACACTTTAATTTTTTGCCCAAACCCCTTGTCTTATAAAACAGGGGGATTTCTATTTTTATCCTATGAGCTTGTTTAAAGTTTATTTTATGAAGTTATTGCCGGTTATTTTTGAGCGAAATGAGGCGGATTTTTCATGCCTTTAATTTATTTTTCAAAGGTATTCAACTGTTCGCTTCGCTCGAGTTCGGAGCCATAGCAGGGCTCTATGGTGAAAAAATCAAACGGAATTGCAGCCAAAAAGAACCAAAAGAGCGAAATAAAATAAATTAAACAGGCTCTATGAGTAAACTAGATCAAGGCATTGATCACTACATCGAAAATGCGGCTGACTTTGCCAAACCCATTCTTAAACATCTACGTAAGCTTGCACATCAAGCCTGCCCCCAAATCACAGAAACCATCAAATGGGGGATGCCTTTCTTCGAATATAAAGGAATAGTCTGTACTATGGCTTCCTTCAAGGAACATTGTACTTTTGGATTTTGGAAACATAAACTTTTAGATGACCCTAAGCATGTGTTAGAGAAACGACCCTTCAATAAAGCCATGGGACAATTGGGTCGAATAAGCGCTTTAGCAGACTTACCATCTGATGCCATTTTGATCAGTTATATTCAGCAAGCTGTTGCATTGAATGAGGCAGGCATCAAAATTTCTAGAAAGTCAACGAATCGGTTTAAAGTACTAACTATTCCCGACGACTTTAGCCACGCCTTAGTTAAACATCCACCCGCTAAAACAACCTTTGATCAATTCAATTACTCCAACCAAAAAGAATACTTAGTATGGATCGCTGAAGCCAAAACAGAAGAAACGCGCAGAAAACGAATCATCACCAGCATCGAGTGGCTCAGCGAAGGTAAATCCAAAAACTGGAAATACCTCAGTAGGAAGAAATAGTAACATACTTAAACAACCAAAGATGTGAACCCAAAACGTTTGCCATCAAACAAGCCTTTATCACTTAACTTAAGTTCCGGAATGACTAGTAAAGCTAAAAAAGCAAGTGTCATATAGGGTGCAGCAAGTGTTGCTCCGGCTTTTTTTGATTTTTCATCGAGCAAAGCATATTTTTTTGCTACTTCATATCCATCCTCGGTACTCATCAAGCCAGCTACTGGTAGTGATAAAACCAATTGATCTTTCAGATCACTCCATGACACCCCACCTTTGGATTCAATAATCAAGTTGATGGCCTGAACAATTTCCATATCATTAACCCCAACAGCAATAATATTGTGACTATCATGAGCCACACTCGAAGCAATGGCTCCTTGCTTTAAGCCAAAATTTTTCACAAAGGCAATAGCAGGTTTAGCCACTCGATATCTATTGATCACAACTAACTTAAGGATATCTCGATTTACGTCCGACTGAAGTGCACCCTCTTTTACCTCCAGTTCTTCGATAAGCTCATGCGTAATTAATTGCCCATCTAAAGCTTCTATGATTCGCACCTTATCCCCAGCATTACCTAACACCTGAATATCATTCTCTGAAATCATTTTAGAATCGAAATGATTCAATACTTTTTCAGAAATAGATTCGATGACACTCTTTCCATTTTCGGCAACCAATTCCCCATTAATATATGTGCTCAAAACGCGGAACTCCTTGAGATTATTTACTTCGATGAAATCAGCCGGATCATTTGGCTGTAATAAGCCTAGATCTAAACCATAATGCTTCACCGGATTATAACTCATCGCGCGGAGCACTTTCATGGGAGAAATTCCTTTAGCAACTGCACGAGCCGCAATATTATTTAAGTAACCCAAAACCAATTCATTCGGATGTTTATCATCTGAGCAAAACATCATTTGGTCTGGATAAGTATTCATTAAGGGAATAAGTGCTTCAAAGTTTTTGGCAGCACTCCCTTCTCTTATTAAAATTTTCATGCCAAATTGGAGTTTATCCAATGCCTCTCCTTCAGTAAAGCACTCATGATCCGTACTTATTCCTGCCTCAATATACCTTCGGGCATCATCACCACGTAAACCAGGCGCATGTCCGTCTACAGGTTTGTGATATTTTTTAGCGATGGCTATTTTGGCCACCACCTCAGGGTCGCCGAATAAAACACCAGGAAAGTTCATCATCTCAGCCAGGTACTTTATTTCTGACCATTGCATAAGCTCTTCAATCTCAGTTACTCCTATTTCAGCACCCGCTGTTTCGAATTTGGTAGCTGGGACACAGGATGGTGCTCCAAAATAAAATTTAAAAGGGACCTTCTTTCCATTTTCAATCATGTACTTCACGCCTGAGGTTCCTAAAACATTGGCAATCTCATGTGGATCAGATACCGTAGCCACTGTTCCATGAACAACCGCTAACCTAGCAAATTCTGAAGGGATCAACATAGAACTCTCAATATGAATATGTGCATCTACAAAGCCAGGAATAATATAGGTATCTCTAGCTACTGGCCTTCTGATAATGTGCTTAATCCGCCCATCTTTAATCGTGATCTCCCCAGAAAAAATTTCTTGATTCACTACATCTACCACATTTCCACTAATGACATGTTCCATATCGACCTCTTTTTGATTTAAAATTCCTCAAAATTAAAAACCCCCACGTCTTTTAGATGTGAGGGTTTTCAATACTTATTTATTTTATCTATTTCATCAATTGATCAAACACAATTGATACATAATACATTCCTCCAACTTGAGGGTTTCCATATGATGTCGCATAATATTGATTAAGAATATTCGATCCACCAAGTTTAAGCGTAGTGCTATATGCCGGAAGTCTATAGCTAACTTGCGCATCCACTGTTCCAAAAGCAGGCACATTACCTGCAATAAAAGTCGATGACCAGTTATACTGATCTTGCCATCTGTAAACTACATTAAACCCAACGTTCTTAGCAACTTCTCGACTAGACACACCCACGTTGAAACGATACTTAGGTGTATTAAAATCAGTAACTAATGTAGTATTAGTGTTTACCAGATCATTGTATGTTCCATTAGTTGAAAGCGTGAATTTGCCCACCTTATAGTCGATACCTACAGCAACTCCTTGCATATTCACCTGATCTGGACTATTTACTACAGTAGAAAATCGTCTAGGTGTTGCAATCAAACCACTAGGATCTGCCGTAGTAGGATTGGCCTGAATTACATCCCATTGTAAAATATAATCTTTAAATGAGTTGTAGTAATATGCCACATCCACCATTAACTTATTAGTTAGCAATCCTTTATATCCTACTTCATAGGCCTGTACACTCTCAGGCTTAAAATCACCGAAAGTATACGTTTGCAATAATGCAGGATTTGGCGCTCCAGCAGCCGCTGAAGCTTTAAACTGTGCTACACTAGCCACAGTATAGGCTGGCTGTGTTCTCAGGTTGTATTTATCCAACAAATTTGGCAATCCACCAATAATTTGAAGTCCGCCACCAACTGCTAAATCAATATACTGATTTTGGGTAGTTGGATTACGGAAACCTGTTTGGTAAGAAACCCGAATATTATTATTGTGTGCAATGGTATAAACAGCTGACACTCTTGGGGTCACACGTCCATCAAAGTTTTGACTTTTATCGTAACGACCCGATGCAGCTAGTTTCAGTTTTTCTTGTAATACTTTTTTAGCCACCTGCACATAGCCTCCATATTCGCCGATGGTAATATTACCATTTAGATCATTGAATAATGTTCCTTCCGAGTTTAAGTCATAAAAACGATAGGATGCCCCTGCAATTAGTTCAACTGCATTATTTAGCATATTGGTAAAATTATACATCCCCTCACCATGATATAAACTCGACTTATCATTAAACTTAGCACCACCTTTTGGATCGCCAATCGGACGAGAAACGATTTGCTGTTTCGCCGTCTCGAAAGGAGAGCCTCCCGGCAACCAACGGCCTACATCGGCTGCTGATCTAGCTGCAGTATGTGCGTCTGCATCATTTTTTCCAGCCACTCTAGCCGCATTGTAAGCACCAGCATAGGTTAGAAACCAAGTTGAAGATGATTTCCAAGCCTCGTTAATTAAAGAAGCCAATGCTGTTGCCTGATATGTATCTCCCGAATTTTCTTGTGTTGTATATGCACGAACAAAGAAATTATCCCCTTTTAACTCCAACTTATACTGTCCAATTTTGAAGTTTCTTAAAGAATATCGTGCTGTACCCGTATATACAGAGGTTCCTGTACCCCAATTGGCTTGTCCAATAAGCTCCAAACCTCTACCAAATTTATAATGAAGTGAATTCGATGTTTTAAACCCCTTGGCAGCATAATCAACCAAATCAACTTCGTTATAGCCTGTACGCGAAACAGTTTGTCCATTCAATGGAGAACCTCCTGGAATTCCAGTATACATGTAGTTAATTTCGTCGCCATACACGTTTACCCCGTCGTAATTAGGATCCGTGGCACGCGTACCTACTTTATAAGATGATGTTAAACGATTAAAGTCATTATAATTTTGTGCCTGCCAATCGCTGGCATCTATATAAGAGATATTAGTTTTAAAAGCAAATTTATTGTTCCATACCTTAGCAAAACGAAGTGACATATCTTCAAATGAAGATGCAGAACGCTGCAAATTGTCCACATGATTCATTCCAACCTTATAGCTAAAACTTAAACCTGGGTTTTTAAAAGGACTCTTTGAAGTCATGATTAATGTTCCATTGGTACCACCTGCGCCATATAATGCAGAGGACGCACCAGGTATTAGCTCAGCACTCTCCACGTCGAGGTCAGATATACCCACGATATTTCCCACTGAGAAATTTAATCCAGGAGCTTGATTATCCATCCCATCAATAAATTGGTTAAAACGCACATTACCATTGGCATTAAAACCTCTTGTGTTCAGTGAGCGGAAAGTTAAACTTTGGGTACTTGACTCCACTCCTTTTAAATTAACCAAAGCATCGTAGAAAGAAGGTGTTGCACTTTCTCTCACCGCCGCAGCTCCTACACGCTCAATCGATACAGGAGACTCTAATATTCTTTCTGGAGTACGTGATGCTGCAACAACAACTTCCTGTCCTAAAACCGCCTGTGCTTCTAACTGAATTTTTAAATCATTGGTCGAGCCAGTGACCGTTTGTTCAATAGTCTGATAGCCCACATAAGTAACTGAAAGCACTAAGGGAACATTTTCCGTTATGATCAATTTGAAATCTCCATGCTCATTCGATAAAGTTCCCCTAGCCTTTCCCTTCACTGTAATGGCAACACCAGCCAAAGGCTCTCCCGATTCTTTATCTGTAACAGTACCTGAAATAGTAATGTTTTGTGCAAACGTCATTTGGTTAGTTAGTAGGACTAGGCCGAGAAAACAGACTAGACGAGTGAAAATTTTACACATAGTTCTTAAAATTTAGTTGATACAGCTTTGTTTTAATTGGTTAAATATTTTACCCTCAACGATTAAATGCATATTTTTTAACTTATAGTAAAAAAAAATTTAACAGTCGTTGCAAAGAATCGCCGAAACTAAGAGGATTTTTTGATTTTCTATATGCACGATCTCTTTTTTATCGCGTGTCCAGTTCTATTAAAAAGTTCATTGGGGAACATTTAACTAGTCAGATAGCTGAAAGTCAACCTACTGAAGCATTTGAAGGAGCTCTTTTTCAGAAATCATTGGAATATTCATTTTTTTTGCTTTTTCAAATTTTGATGGCCCCATATTAACCCCAGTTAACAGGTAATTTAGCTTGGCAGAGATACTACTGAGCAATTTCCCTCCATGCTTCTCGATAAGCTCTTTTAATTCCTCTCGACTGTGATTTTCAAACACACCCGAAATAAGAAACGTTTTGCCTACTAGCTTCGTACTTTCTAGCTGCACAACCTGTTCTTCCATTTCAAAAAGTAAACCTTGCTCACGAAGAAATGCTATCTGTGCTAAATTCTTGGGCTCCTCGAAATATTGCACCACACTTGCTGCAATTCGATCGCCAATTTCATCAACACCCACTAACTCCTCCATACCGGCATGCATCAAATGATCGATCGTTTTAAAATGATGTACCAATCGCTTAGCCACAGTTTCTCCCACATACCGAATCCCTAAACCAAAAAGTAGTTTTTCAAAAGGCATTTGCTTAGACTTTTCGATCCCTTTCAAAAGCTTATCAACCGATCGGTCCCCAAAACGATCTAAACCCTTTAATTGATCCTTTTTTTTATGGAGCGTATATAAATCAGCAATGCTTTTAATCAAACCATTTTCATACAATGCCTCAATAGTTTCGTTCCCTAAGCCATCAATATTCATTGCCTTACGGCTAACAAAATGCTGTATCCTCCCCACAATTTGTGGAGGACACCCCCCCTCATTGGGACAATAATAGGCTACCTCACCTATCTCTCGGATCAGATGAGTACCACAAGCCGGACAGTTTTTGGGATAATCCACTTTTGGTGCACCAAGCCTACGCCTGCTAAAGTTAACTGCAATGATTTTGGGAATAATTTCTCCTCCCTTTTCCACCAAAACTGTATCCCCCTGATGTAAATCCAAACGATCAATTTCATCGGCATTGTGGAGGGTCGCTCGTTTGACAATCGTACCTGCTAATGATACCGGTTTCAAATTAGCCACAGGCGTCACTGCACCGGTACGTCCCACTTGATAACTCACATGCTCCAAAATAGTCTCCACTTCCTGAGCCTTGTACTTATAAGCAATCGCCCAACGTGGCGACTTTGCCGTAAAACCCAGCTCCTGTTGCTGTGCATAGCTATTGACCTTGATCACAATACCGTCAATATCATATGATAAATGAAAGCGCTTTTCTTGCCACAGATGTATAAAATGTAAAACATCTTCTATCGTTTTACACAGCTTACTATGCTCACAAGCTTGAAAACCCCATGATTTCATTAGCTCAAGACTCTCCCAGTGGCTGATCCCTAAAGACCGATCTGCATATAAAAAGTATAAAAAGCAATCTAGAGGACGTTTACTTACCTCGGTGGAATCTTGCATTTTTAATGTTCCTGAAGCAAAATTTCTGGGATTGGCATAAGGAATTTCCCCATTTTCTATACGCTCCTCATTAAGACGCTCAAAAGCTGGGCGATGCATAAATACCTCGCCACGTATTTCAAAGCTATTTGGATAGCCTGTAGTTTTTATTTGCTTAGGAATTGAACGGATCGTTTTCACATTGTTTGTCACATCATCGCCTTGGGTACCATCTCCCCGAGTAACGGCACGCACAAGTGTTCCATGCTCATAAGTCAAACTAATAGATAATCCATCAAACTTAAGCTCACAGACATAATCAAAATGAGGACCTATAACTTTTCTGACTCTTTCGTCAAAATCTCTCAGATCTTGTTCATTATAGGTATTTCCCAACGATAGCATAGGCCATCGATGCTTGACTACCTCGAACTCCTTGGTGATGTCCCCTCCCACTTTTTGCGTAGGCGATTCAGGGTCGACAAAGGCCGGATACTGTGCTTCGAGCGCAACCAATTCCGCTAATTGTTGATCAAATTCGAAGTCAGAAATGCTAGGTTGAGCCAGTACATAGTACTTATAGTTATGCTGATTGAGTTCTTCGACCAGCTTGTCCATATGTTTTTTGATATCGGATTGGGGCATACTGAATCCTGAGTAGCTAAATTAAATCATAACTCCCTCTTCTTCGAAGAGGACTGGGCTGAGGCTCTTACCACAATTTTGGAAACTTCAACGGATCTCCTTCATGGAATAAATCATAAACATGTTCAATCACATCATCGACGGAAGGCTTGGAAAAATAATCCCCATCCGATCCATAAGGTGGGCGATGTGCTTTTGCACTCAATGTCCGAGGCTTGGCATCCAGGTGATAATAGCCATTTTGTTCCTCTAAGATCTGCTGTAAAATATAGGCTGAAGCCCCTCCCGGAACATCCTCATCAACAACTAAGAGCTTATTGGTCTTAGCCAATGATTGCACGCATAACTTCTCTTGATCAAAAGGTAAAAGCGTTTGTGGGTCAATCACCTCGGCATTGATTCCTAACTTTTCAAGCTCCTGGGCTGCTTCTAGAACCAATCGTAAAGTTGATCCATAAGAAACAATCGTGATATCCATCCCCTGGCGAACCACTTCTACCTGTCCTAATGGAACAGTAAATTCCCCCACATTAAGCGGAAGCCTTTCCTTTAAACGATATCCATTCAAACTCTCGATAACCAAAGCAGGCTCATCTGAACGGAACAAAGTATTATACATTCCAGCCGCCTGCACCATGTTTCGAGGTACGCAGATATGTATTCCGCGAAGTGAATTCAACAACATCCCAATAGGAGATCCTGAATGCCAAATTCCCTCCAGACGATGGCCTCGCGTACGAATAATTAATGGTGCTTTTTGTCCAGCTTTGGTCCTATAACTTAGCGAAGCTAGATCGTCACTTAAAATATTGAGTGCATAAAGCAAATAATCGAGATACTGGATCTCAGCAATGGGCCTTAATCCACGCAAAGCCATGCCAATGCCCTGACCCACAATAGTCATTTCCCGAATACCCGTATCCGCTATCCGAATTAAACCTAACTTTTCCTGCAATCCAGCAAAACCCTGATTCACATCTCCAATTTGGCCCACATCTTCCCCAAAGACATGAATCCTTGGATCACGAATAAAATTGGCACTAAAGCAAGCATTGAGTACTTCACGTCCATCGATTAATTTAGAATTCTCATCAAAAGTGGGCGCAATAATGGGCACATTAGCCGGTCTTTCAGTAGTTTCTGTAAACAACTTGGAATTGTAACGATCATAGTTGATAGCTGTCTGTTGATCATACCAATTCACTAATTGTTCCTTGGCCTCGGACGAAACATAACGCAAGCCACGTACCGCCCTACGAACAGCACTGATAATATCTTTACGAGAAGGGTCAATCAAAGCCCCCAATTCCTCAGCAACTGCTTGCATATTTTCACCTGGACAGGCCTTCAAAAGTGCAATAGCCTGAGCTGCCTCCCTCTTGATTCCAGCAGTAAAATCTGCCCAAGCCTTTTTCTGACAATCACGTACATATGTTTTTGCTGTTTCTTCTAATATGCCCAGCTCTTGATCATCTGCAATAGCCGATTCAATCATCCATTTGCGCATCTGCACCAAACAATCATGCTCCTGTTCCCAAGCCAAACGCTCCTTGGTTTTATATCGTTCTTGGGACCCGGATGTCGAGTGTCCTTGGGGCTGGGTCATGTCTATCACATGAATCATGACTGGACGATGATGCTCACGGCAAACCTGAATTGCTTTCTCATAGATTTCACAAAGCGCAGGATAATCCCAACCACGTACTTTGAAGATATCATATCCTTCACCAAATTCATCGCGCTGAAAACCTTTTAGTACCTCGGAAATATCCTGCTTAGTGGTTTGATAAATCGCTGGGACCGAAATACCGAAAGCATCATCCCATATCGATATGGCCACAGGAATCTGTAACACGCCTATGGCATTCACCGCTTCTAAGAAAACACCCTCAGAGGTAGAAGCATTGCCAATCGTACCGAAAGCGACTTCTTCTCCATTTACAGAGAACTCTTTTAGGTATGCCAAATCGGGATTGTTCCGATATATTTTTGAAGCTAAACCTAAGCCAACTAAACGCGCCATCTGACCACCCGTTGGAGAAATATCAGATGAGCAGTTTTTCATCTCAGTCAAATTTTTCCAAGTGCCGTCCTCATTCAAACTACGGGAAGCGAAATGAGAATTCATCTGCCTACCTGCTGAAGAAGGATCTGCCTGGATATCGGGATTTGCATAAAGCTGCGCAAAAAACTCAGTGATCGTCAGCATACCTGCAGCAAACATAAAGGTTTGGTCTCGATAATAGCCCGAACGCCAATCACCTGGTTTAAATGTTTTAGCCATAGCTAACTGAGCCACTTCTTTCCCATCCCCAAAGATTCCAAACTTGGCTTTTCCAGTCAATACCTCTTTTCGACCAAGCAGACTAACTTGCCGACTCTCAAAAGCAATTTTGTAATCGTTGATTACAATCTTTTTAAAATCGTCAAAACTTAATTCAGTTGTAACCAACGACTTATATATTTTATTTTCCACTATTAATATTTTTTACCCTTGATAATAGAGTTGGTTCAAAAGTAAGATTTTCTATCGACTACACTCCCCAGCTTAACCCTTTGTCCGAAGCTGGAACCAATCCTCTCCTCATCGCTTCATCAAAAAAGAAAGCAATAGCACCACGACCTTCACTCCCCAAATCCAACGAGTATTCGTTCACATAAAGTCGAATATGCTGATTAATCACCTCCTGACTCATCTCCTGAGCCTTTGAGCGAATCCATGCTGAGCCAGACGTGGGATGATCGAAAGCAAACTCCACACTACGCCGGATTATACGATTGACCTTTTGTTTGATTGGATCGGGCAAATCACGCTTAACAGCAATTCCCCCCAAAGGAATTGCACAATGAGTCAAGGAGTCCCAATACTGGCCCAAGTCAATAATCTTTTTTAAACCCTTTGCTTGATAGGTAAACCGATTTTCATGAATAATCAGCCCCACATCAATCTCCTGATCAATCAGTGCTTGTTCAATGGACGAAAAAAGCATCTCTTGCTTATTTTGAAGCTGTGGGGCCAACATACTAAGCAAAAAGTTGGCCGTGGTGTATTTCCCTGGAATACCTACACGTAATTGTGGTTGAGCTTGCAAATCTGCCAGCGTAATACCACTATTAGTAATCAATAGTGGGCCAACACCAAAACCCAAAGCACTTCCCGAATGAAGCAAAACATACTTATCAAGCACATGGAAATAAGCAAAGAAACTAAGCTTGCTGATAGCCAGCTCTCCTGTAAATGCCTTTTGATTGAGTGTTTCCACATCAGCAAAAATTACCTCAAAGGTCAGTCCTTCGGTGTCTACTTTGTGATGAATCAATGCATCAAAAATGAAAGTATCATTAGGGCAAGGAGAAATACCAAGTGTTAGCTTCATTGCGTATGTAATGCCCCCTCCTTTGCAGAGGACTGGGGTGTGACTATAGTGAAGTAGTTAAAAAATCAATAGCCCAACGATTTAAATTTTTTACGGCCAAGCCAATATTCCAGTTATCCCGATTGCGACGCTCTACATAATTTGAAATGGCACGAATTTGAATACAATTAATCGGCACTTGACGACAAGCATAAAAAAAAGCCGCCCCCTCCATGCTTTCGACTTGAGGTTTTAGCCGTGTTTTGGTTTTGGCGATAGTCATTTCCTCTCCATGAGCCTTATTTACAGTAATTCCCTTTACTTGTCTCAGACCTGCATTTTTTTTCAAGTACTTGGGATAGCTTTCATGCTGAACACTATCTCCGAAGCCTAAATCATCAATCGATAAAAAATCTTGGTCATCTTCCGCTCCCCAATCAGCGAACACATCCTGGCTAACTGAAACCACCTCACCTATTGGTAAGTCCTGGTCGAAACTTCCAGCAATCCCCAAGTTGAGTGCCAAATCGTATTGTTTTTGAGCCATTTTTTGGCCCATAGCAAAAGCTGTGGGAACCATTCCAACACCCGTGATTAATATATCTGCCTCATGTTCGCCAATCTTTAATGAGCCCCCATCAAATTTAAAAGCTAATAAAAGCGGATTTATTTCAATAGAAGTTGCAGCTACAATCAATAATTTCATGAGACAAAGTTAGACAAAGCAAACCAGAGCCCTTCACTCTAATTTTAGGTATATTTGCGCGTTTAATTAATCATAATATGATTTATATTACCCGAAGAGAGCGATTTAATGCTGCACATAAACTATCACGTGTGGATTGGAGCGAGGAGAAAAATGCAGCCATATTTGGCAAATGCTCAAACAAAAACTGGCATGGACATAATTACGAGCTATTTGTTACCGTAAAAGGAGAAATTAACCCAGAAACGGGATTTGTCATTGACTTAAAAGAACTCAAAAATATTATTCGGCAATATGTAACTGAGCCCTTGGACCACAGAAATATTAACCTAGATGTTCCATTCATGCAAGCCAAAATGGCCTCGACAGAAGTCCTAGCTGTTTCCATTTTTGAGCAACTAAAAATGCCTATTGAACAAAAAGGAATCCAACTTCACTCCGTTAAACTGTGCGAAACAGAAAATAATTTTGTAGAGTATTTTGGCCAGTATCAATCTAAGTAGCTAAATTCCTTTTATGAAATCAGACACTATGAACAGGACCGAAGACGAAAAGCGCAATGGATATGAGCGAAAAGATCGATATGATACCGATAAAGTAGCGCGTATTGCTGATCACTATAAATCTATTTTAATTGATCTGGGTGAAGACCCATCTCGGGAAGGCTTATTAAAAACACCCGAACGAGTAGCTAAAGCATTGCAATTTCTGACCCAAGGGTACGACATGAACCCCGGCAAAATATTACAAAGCGCTATGTTTAAGGAAGAATATAGCCAAATGGTGGTGGTCAAGGATATTGAAGTTTTCTCGATGTGTGAACACCATATGCTTCCTTTTTTGGGCAAGGCACATATCGCCTACATCCCCAATGGCTACATTGTCGGACTAAGCAAGCTTCCTCGGGTAGTTGATGCCTACTCTCGACGTTTGCAGGTTCAAGAACGCCTAACGAACGAAATTCGCGACTGTATTCAAAATACGCTCAATCCAATAGGTGTGGCAGTTGTCATCGAGTGTAAACATTTATGCATGGCTATGCGTGGCGTACAAAAACAAAATTCAGTAACTACTACGTCTGCGTTTACAGGGGTATTTATTGATAATGAAAAAACAAGAGCCGAATTCCTGCAATTAATTACAGGAAACTTGGTTTAATCGTCTCACCATAGACCCTTTAATATACCCCCACATTAATTTTTTGAATATTTATTACGTACACGTATGAAGGCATATCTTTTCCCAGGCCAGGGAGCACAATTTGTTGGAATGGGCCATGAGCTATTCCAACAATCGACCACAGCTAAGACACTTTTTGAACAAGCCAATCGCGTTCTAGGTTTTCGTATTACTGAAACAATGTTCCATGGGGCTGCCGAAAACCTACAACAAACTAATGTTACTCAGCCGGCCATCTTTCTTCATTCAGTCATTTTAGCAAAAGAACTAAGGACTGGTTTTCAGCCAGATATGGTTGCCGGGCATTCTTTAGGCGAGTTTTCAGCATTAGTTGCAGCAGAGGCACTATCTTTTGAGGATGGACTCAAACTAGTTATCGCAAGAGCTAATGCCATGCAAAAAGCTTGCGAAGCTTATCCCTCAACCATGGCAGCTGTTTTAGGTTTGGAGGACTCGATCGTTGAAGATATTTGCCGAAATATTCAGGATATAGTTGTTCCTGCCAATTACAATTGTCCTGGGCAACTGGTTATCTCAGGAACTATTGAAGGCGTCGATCAAGCTTGCCAGCTCCTGCTCAAAGCTGGAGCCAAACGTGCTTTAAAACTAAATGTGGGTGGCGCATTTCACTCCGCATTGATGGAACCAGCACGCGCTGAATTACAAAATGCTATTGAAGCCACTACATTCCATGCACCTATATGTCCCATCTACCAAAATGTAGATGCTAGACCACATACAGACATCTCCATCATCAAACAGAATCTAATTGCACAATTAACAGGTGCTGTACGATGGACTCAAATCGTACAACAGATGATTAACGATGGAGCTACATCTTTCACTGAAGTGGGTCCGGGAACTGTTTTACAAGGACTGGTCAAAAAAATAAACCGTTCACTCGAGACAAACAGCGCAGTACTTCTTTGCTAAATTATCGAATCAAAAGTATAGCCATCATACATCTTAGGTTGGTGTAGTCTCATTCATGAACATACTGTGCCATACTCTCAAATCAATCATTTAAATCTGACATGTTTGTACGTAATTACATATTTGTATTTATTGCTCTATTATTTTTTTCAAACTGTAAAAAAGAAATCCTATCACCCCATCTATTATCCAAGAATCAACTAGATCTTAAACCAAGTAGTGCAAACAGTAATATTTTATATACTATTCATACACAAACGGGAACGCTAATTGATATCTTCAGAGATCCAAAAAGTAATTTTCTTCATATTAATACGGCTACTTTGGGGCATTCTGTACAAACCCATATAGGAACTCATAACTCTAGTTTCACCATTAAAAACACTGCTGGTACAACTTATCGATTTACTTTACCAGAACTAGTACAACGTCATGCTGTGAATAAAAAACCTATCAAGACCGCTATCACTGGAACCATTAGTGTACTACAGGATGACATTGTATTGTTCGAAGAAGGAAAAAATAATACAGCATCAGGTGCCATATATACCATTAAAAGTACTTCGGGCACATCAGTTAATATCTATCGCACATATAAAATTAAATGGAAGTTTGATCAACTCACCAGACGATATAAAAAGATACTTTACAGTTCAATCGTTGCCGTAAACACAAAAGCTGGAATTGGAACAGGTGATACCCCTGCAGACTTCCTAATCAAAACGACAGATGGTGAGTTTCGATTTAACAGCAATGATATTGCAAATAGCTATCAGGGGAACAACACCCTACAAAAATCACTAGATGGGAATATTGTATCTATTTCTCTTCATGGAGTATACCTATACAATACCGTCCAGCCCATAAGAGAAATAAAGAGAGAAAGCCCAATAGAAAATTCCCCTACTTGTGATGAAAATTTACAAGAAAAGCTTGTTTATGACATCAATACCGAAGCTTATGCCTCAAATCCTGTTGGTAGTGGTACTTTTTCGATCAAGAAGGAGGCAATAGATGGAAAAATTGTATTGTATCAACAACATGCTTACGGACCAGGGAGTTCAGCTGTTGACTACGAAATTATCACTCCAGAGGGGACATTTACATTCAATGAGGCACGCTTTTCGCTAGCAAAAGACGAAAAAAAAGCAACAAATCTGACAGGCTGGGTCACCATCAAACGAAATGGGGTTATCCTTTTTGATGAAAAAAAAACTATTTTGGAAGAAATACCCCCCTTATGTACCGCTGATTTTTCTCGCCCCGAATGTCCCACTGATTCTTATCATTCCGAATCTCATACTAACCGAAAACGTCGTGGAATTGGAAGCTATTTTTATCCTGCAGCAGCACCCAGTGGCCCCCCACTAGTGCTTCGAGTAAAATTCATAGGTGGATGCCTGTTGGGATTTAGACATCTTATTGCAAACACGATTCAGACATGGACCCAGTATGCCCATGTCACATTTAAGTTTTTAGATGAGGCTTCTACAGAAGATGCTGAAATAAGAATCATGGTAGGAGACTCATCTGATGATATTGGGGCTTATTCAGCAATTGGTACTCAAGCACTTACTATACCAGCCTATCATCACACAATGTCCCTACCTGTAAGTCACTACCTAAGTGCCTTAGCGGGAAAAACACCCATGAAAGCTGTCACAAGAACCATCTTGCATGAATTCGGGCATGCGCTTGGACTTACTCATGAACATCAACGTGGTGATGTCCCATTTGAATGGAATAAGCCTTTCATCTATTCAGTCTATGAAACTGTTGGGCTTACCAAAGACCAAATTGATCGTAATTTATTCGAGGTATTCGATGGGGATAAAAGTGCCCAATATGATCCTAATTCCATTATGAATTATGCCTTTTCTCCAAAATTTTTTATGGATTGTGTAACGCGTATCACACTCAATTACGATTTATCTTCAGGAGATATTGATTTTATTGGAAAAATGTATCCTAAACCAACCAAATAGAAGCTCTAAATAAAAGATTTAGTGCATAGCATGTTACCTTTGATTCTAACTTATTCATTTCAGTAAGCGCCATTGACTAAAGTAAAATCAGCTTATTTCTGCCAAAACTGTGGCCATGAGTCTGCCAAATGGCTAGGCAAATGCCCATCGTGCACTCAATGGAATACCTTCGTGGAAGAACTCATCGAAAAGCCCAATATCAACATACCCACTTGGAAAGTAAATCCAACAAACTCCCAGCGATCCAATAAACCTACGGCCATTCATGAAATTGTTTTTGTGGAAGACCACCGACAAAGCCTGCCCGATAATGAACTAACTCGTGTACTTGGAGGCGGGATCGTAGCGGGTTCATTAGTACTCATTGGTGGAGAACCAGGCATTGGCAAGTCTACCCTCATGCTCCAAATGGCACTTAACCTACCTGGTTTAAAAGTGCTGTATGTATCGGGCGAAGAAAGTGAGCAGCAGATTAAAATGCGCGCTGAACGCTTGGCTCAATCTGCTTTTGCCAATTGTTACATATTGACCGAAACCGCTACCCAAAACATATTCAAACAAATTGAGCTCTTACAACCCGATATCGTAGTCATCGATTCAATACAAACGTTATATTCCGCACACATTGAATCTACTCCAGGAAGTGTCTCTCAGGTTAAAGAATGCACCGCAGAATTACTCCGCTTTGCCAAGGAAAGTGGGACTCCTGTATTTTTAATTGGACATATTACCAAAGACGGCACCATTGCAGGCCCAAAAATTTTGGAACATATGGTCGATACGGTATTGCAGTTTGAAGGTGATCGGCATCATATCTACCGTATTTTAAGATCCATCAAGAACCGATTTGGCTCGGCCACAGAAATGGGGATTTATGAGATGAGTGGCTCTGGTCTCCGCCAGGTCTCTAACCCTTCGGAAATTCTGCTATCGCAACGAGAAGAGCCACTCAGTGGAATCACTATTTCAGCCATGCTCGAAGGAATGCGTCCCATGTTAATTGAAACCCAAGCACTGGTAAGTCATTCAGCCTATGGGACACCTCAACGCTCGGCCACTGGTTTTGATACACGACGCATGAACATGTTACTGGCCGTTTTAGAAAAACGATGCGGCTTTCGTTTGAGCACCAAAGATGTTTTTTTAAACATCGCCGGTGGACTTCGAGTAGAAGACCCAGCCATTGACCTGGCTATTGTGGTTGCTATTTTATCTTCTCACGAGGATATGCCCGTTGATTCGAAAATATGCTTTGCTGCTGAAGTTGGTTTATCCGGTGAGATTAGAGCCGTTAATCGGATTGAACAGCGGATTGCCGAAGCAGAAAAACTAGGATTTGAGCAAATATTTATTTCCAAGTACAATAAAAAAGGACTAGATATCAAAAAATACCGTATCGGAATAAAAACAGTAGCCAAAATCGAGGAGGTATTTAGTGCACTCTTTGCCTAAACAAGCTTGATATTAAAATATATAGGTTTATATTATTTACCTTAAAGCAAATAAATATAAATTTAGGCATTAAGCATTTAAATCATGGACTACAATTACCAAACCATAAGTGAGGCCGTCAATGGCCTTATTACACGAGGATATACCGCCAATTTTGATATTCATGCAGAAAAAGAGGTCGTTATTTGTGATAAAAGTGCTGTTTGCTTATCCCCAGATGAATTTACGGTAGACGAAATATATCGCTTTGAGGGTCCCACAGACCCGGCCGATGAAGCTGTTGTTTATGCCCTTTCATCACCTGAATATCACTTGAAAGGGGTATTAATCGATGCTTTCGGCCCTTACTCGGATGCAAATACAGCAAAGGTTATTCAAATGCTCAATAAACGCATAAAGAATAGTTGATTTTTATTTATCTCCAGTTAGTCTACTTGTTTTTATATTTGAATTCATTTAACTATCACATGAAAACAAAAATTTCACTAATAATGTCAATAGTTGCCTTTGGAAGCAACTTTGCATTCGCTCAGGTCAAAAAAAAGGCATCCGCAAAAACGATTAGCCCCACCATGTTATCGGAGGTTATTAAGAAGGCAACCAATGAAAAACAATCTTCCAAAACAACAGAAAAGTCTAAATCTACAGCACCCGCCATCTTAAAGTCTAAATTGGACTCTGGTAGCTATGCTTTTGGAATGAGCATCGGCGAAGATTTAAAATTCAGAGGGTTAAGTAGTCTGAACTACGATTTATTCTCAAGGGCTTTATCCGATGTATTTGAAGGCGGAAAAACTACGCTAACCAAAGATCAAAGTCAGCAAGCGATCAACAACTTATTTGCCTCCGTTGGCCAGTCAAAAAACATCATGCGTATTGTGGAGGGGTTACAATTTTTTGAAGCTAACAAAAAGAAAAAAGGAATTATTGTATTAGACAGTGGCTTACAATACGAAGTGCTCACAGAAGGTACTGGTGAAAAACCTAAACCAGGAGATGACGTCACTGTACATTACAAAGGAACGTTATTAGACGGAACGCCATTTGATAGTTCCTACGATCGAAAAGAGCCGCTATCAACCTCACTGAATAGCGTAATTCAGGGTTGGAAAGAAGGCGTCCCTCTAATGCCTGTTGGTTCAAAATACCGCTTCTTTATCCCCTACCAATTGGCATACGGTGAAAATGCATCCGGATCAATTCCCCCATATAGTGGATTAATATTTGAGATCGAGCTACTCAAAGTAGGTCGATAAAATTTGTTACCAATCCCAACTAAAGGCTACTATTTTATGGGTAGCCTTTATATCATAAATGCTGATGTTGACATTGACCTACCTTTTTAATCTCAAAGCCTGTTTAAAACTTATCTTATGAGATTGTTGTTGAACGTAGTGAGACAAATTTTGGAACTACCGCTGGACTTCTACGACGAAAAATCTAACAAATAAACTTTTAAACAGGCTCTAAATATGCTCATCACTCTTCCCCTCTAATAATACTAACTACGCCCCCTATAGCCTTATTAGTTCCATCATTCAATTCGATGATATACTGATAGCTAGTTCGATTAGGTAATGGATCCCCATAGTTCATATATCTCCCATTCCAAGGCTCTTTATAGCCTTTTAGGCTGTAATAAACATCGTGATTAGACCGATTAAATATCCTTACCGTACAATTCGGATATTGCTCGATATCTGGGATCAGCCAGAGATCATTCACACCATCGTTATTTGGTGTAAATACCGTTGGTATTCCTTTGACCGATATTGAGTTCACTGTAAATGTTACTTTAGTTGTCTCACCCTCACAAAAATCAGCATTCGATGCGGTTACATAATAGATATAAGTTCCCGGTAAAAGATTTGACTGCGTAAGCACCCCATCATAATCGACACCTTCAGTAATGGGATCCTTTTTATCAACCGTACGATACCAATTATAACTAGGCACTTTTAAACGAGTCTTAGGAGTCAAGACCACATCTTCCTTGTAGTCAATGACTCCATCCTGAGTAACAGAAACCGATGGCGTTAGTGCAAGTGATTTTATCGTCACGGTAAATGGTTTTGAATCGCCAGATACCATATTAAATGTGGTCTGGATGACCCCATCTGTGGAAATAATGGGTGCCTTAATGATAGGCGATATCGCATAAACAACCAGCCCACCATTACTTTCTTTATTCTTGATAGTCCCCTGAATAAGGGTACCCGTTGTAGGTGTCAATGGATATACACTGATGGCATCACTACTCGGATCCATGGTCCATTCATATGATACAAAATCGGCAGGCATATCAGACTCCAAAGTCCGCATAATAGATTCCCCAGGACAAATCGTCGCACTAAGTGGCTGCACCAATGTGGGCTTGATCCAGGTTTGTACAGCACTTACATTATTTTGGGGATCAGTGTCATAAAATACATTTTCAGGAGAAGCAATGCGAACAATGTTAATTGCCGAGTGATTTTTTGAGTTGATCTTACCCGTATACTTCAAGGTAATAGTACCATTAGCGGGTAAACTAGGAATAGAATAGCTATACTTAACAGGGTCCAGCAATGATGTTGTTGGAGTAGCTGTTGATGCTGGGTCTACCTTTGGTGCTGGAACTGTGGTAAATAATTGAATAGTTACGTCCTTTGCAGCATCATTTTTAGCCACATTAGCAATCACCTTTTCTGGAATAATATCCACTCCCTGAACTTCAATGGATAGGACAGCATCCATTACTTCACTTGGACCTAAATTGGTGATCTCAGTCGTATAGTTCAATACAGCACCCATCGCTTGAGGTGTAGTTTCTTCCGCCTTATTAACCACTTGTAGATCAATATCCCTCAGAATTTTTGTTTCTGCTTTACTTTGGTTATTCTGATTCTGAAGCTCTCGATATTTTTCATCCGAAACATCAAGACGAACCAAATTAGTTGCCGGCTTATCCTTTGAGGTAATTCTACCTTGATAGGTCCAAGTTACTTTAGCACCTGCAGGAAAGCTAGCAATAGCATATACCCACTTAACTAGCGTAGACTTATCATTATCCTTGACTAACTCAACACCATCTATTGTAAGTCGATCCAGCATTTCACTATTTAGCAGGGATACCCCATCCGTTTCAAGAACAACATGAACATCTTTCACATCAAAAGCACTCAAATTTGATAGCTCCGTAATATATTTTACCAAGCTACCTGATCTAGCAGCAAGCGGATCTACCACATTGGCCACTTTCATATTAACATCCTTAATGATAGGAACCTTCGCAGTCATCGTGTTGTCTTTATCATTCAGCTCATAAAATCCAGCTGCTGGAGGAGTAATGCTTGCCTGATTCTCAGCAAAATCAGAGCCATTATGCATAGGTTGTAGAATAGTACCGAAATATTTTAACACAATAGAGGCATCCTTGGGGAAATTAGCAATATGATATACATGCTTATCTGTAGTGGACTCGCCCTTGCTATAAGTAATCAACAGATTTCCATCTATTGCAGCCTGATTCCTTTGTACAGCAGCGATTACATTATCTGGATTAATATTCGCTCCAACTGTTTCCAAAGAGAACGTAGCAAAATCGGTATGTATAATATCATCCGGACCACGATTAGATATTACTGTGGTATAATTTAACTGAGTACCTACTGGTTGAGGGACAATTATTGGATAGACCACACCATTTATCTCCATGATATTATCTAACACCAAGTCCACTTCTCGAATAATGTCAGTTGTTACATGACTTTCATCATTACTACTATCAATGTCCACTAAGCCATCTGATAGCGTAATTGTCGCTTTATTCATTGCTTTAAAGGAAATACTCCTATTAATCGTTCCTTGATATTTCAATGTCAAACTAGCTCCTGCTGGAAAATTGGAAATTATATAGACTTGCCTACCAGACCCGGAATTCGCCTTGTCTTTAACAATAGAAATCTTCTGATCTGATTTAATCACACCAATCATGATATCATCGGGTATGCTAACGCCATCATTCGTTTCAATAGAAAGAATTACTTCATTCGAATCACTTAAACTGTTTATACCGGAATTAGACACCACCGTTTCATAGGTCACATGATTCCCAACACGAACACTGGGTTTATCTACAGTAGTTTTTACTGAAATATCTACAGGAGCAGTAATATTCAAGTTCCGAACCTCATGATGAGCATATCCACCCCCAGTACTAGCACCAAAGCCTATTTTTAAGGTAGGTGGCGGGGTTACATTCATTCTTTGTTTTTCGATCACGGTATAGAAAGGATCCTGGGCATTATTTCCTAGTTTAAGCTGAACGGTCGTTTCAAATCCTTTACCTTCTGCCGTAGGCAAAAGATAGAAGCGTACTTTTCTAAAAAATTTATCATCACCAGGTCGAGCCGGCGTATTGATAGTATAGCCTATTGTTTTACCCTTTAAATATGTCTGGTCTACAGCCCTTGCAAGGCCCTGCTCTGTACCTGATAGATAGGGATAATTCTCGGCGGCTCCCCCTCGTAAAGCAATCGAGTTAGGCCTTGCACCTGGTCCCCCTTCTTTTTTATTCACACCACTACGGGCGTATTCACTGGTAGAAAAACTACCATAAGTATCCAAACCTATTCCTAAATAACCATTCGTTAATCCACCAACAGCATTATTACCTGCATAAACCAATGATCCCCCATCTGCCCCAGGCTTAAAATCTGCCTCTTGTGTATTTCCATCAAAAAGGAAAACAGATAAACCATCCGCCAATCCTAAAGAACCATGCTTACCGATAGGTCCGTTCGTCCAGATTTTATATTCAAACTCAACCAACAAGCCCAACTTGGATGAGAAAGACTTATTGATATAAGCCCACCCTTTTTTGTTTTTTTCGTCCGGAGTTAAGCGCAGCCAACCTTGTCCTTGTAAATCAGCCCCTCCACTCGTAAGCATAGCGTCTCCACCAATTATAAGGTCATCAGGTTTAACTTGAGTTGTTAAAGGTATTTCGTAATGAAACTGGGCCTGTGTACTATTTACCCCTAAACCAAAGAGAAGTATGAACAGCAGCCCACATTTCAACCCATTATTTAATAAAATATGCATCATGTACAATTCTCGACCAGCCTTATGATATAATTATTCGGTAAAATTATAATAAAAAAATAATTAAGCATTAAAATCAAATTTGATCATTTTGATTCGCGACGAAAATAAGAATTTTTAAAATTTGGATTTTACCAAAAAGAAACTCTATTTTTGTGCTCCAATTCAAAGGGACCTGTGGCTCAACTGGATAGAGCACCTGACTACGGATCAGGAGGTTAGGGGTTCGACTCCCTTCAGGTCCACCAAAAACAAAGCCTTTTTTCGAAAAGGCTTTTTAAATTCAAGACAAACGAATGCTAAATTTAGTACTGTTTGGTCCTCCAGGTGCTGGCAAAGGAACGCAATCTCAAAAACTCATTGAGAAACATCAGCTAGTACACCTCTCTACCGGAGATCTTCTCAGAAATGAAATTTCAAAAGAAACAACACTTGGCAAGGAAGCCAAGAAATTAATGGATCAAGGCTTTCTCGTACCCGACGAAGTAGTCATTCGTATGATTAGCAATAGTTTGGATGCGAATAAAAACGCTAATGGTTTCATTTTTGATGGCTTTCCCCGTACTGTTGCACAAGCAGAGGCATTAGATCAATTACTCGCTAGCAAGGGGTCCTCTATTTCGGGAATGATTGCACTAGAGGTGGATGATACCGAACTAGAAGCCCGACTCCTCCTAAGAGGAAAAGATTCTTCTCGACCTGATGATGCAAATCCAGAAGTAATTCGAAAACGTATTGCAGAATATAAAGCCAAAACAGCAGTAGTTGCCAATTTCTACAAGGGACAAAATAAGTTTACCAGTATCCAAGGTGTTGGGAATATCGATGAAATATTTGCTTCAATTGCTCAAGTAGTTGATCGCTTAAATAGTAAGGTAGCAGGCTGAGCCAAAAAATCAAGATACGTGTCGCAGGGTTCCAATTTTGTTGATTATGTAAAAATATGTTGTCGATCAGGACGCGGAGGAGCAGGATCAGCACACTTGCATCGTGATGTGTTCACAGCTAAGGGGGGCCCAGATGGTGGAGATGGTGGACGCGGTGGACATATTATTTTAAAAGGGAATGCTCAATACTGGACCTTACTACACCTCAAATACCGCAAACACATCATTGCAGAACATGGCACACCTGGTTCTAGTGCACGAAAATCTGGCAAAGCAGGCAAGGACGAAGTTTTAGAAGTACCTCTAGGAACTATTGCTAAAAATGCAGATACTGGAGAAATACTCTTTGAAATTACACAAGATGGAGAAACCCAAATTTTAACCGCTGGAGGTCGCGGTGGTTTAGGTAATTGGCATTTCAAATCTGCTACCCGACAAACCCCAAGGTTTTCACAACCTGGAGAAGAGGGTAAAGAAGAATGGATCGTACTCGAACTTAAGCTACTAGCCGATGTGGGCTTGGTTGGCTTTCCCAATGCAGGAAAATCAACTTTATTGTCAGTGATCTCCGCCGCTAAACCTGAAATTGCTGATTATCCTTTTACAACATTAGTACCCAATTTAGGCATCGTATCCTACCGTGATGACAAGTCGTTTGTCATGGCTGATATTCCGGGGATTATTGAAGGAGCTTCAACTGGTAAAGGCCTTGGATTACGTTTTCTACGCCATATCGAGCGCAATTCAGTACTGCTATTGATGATTCCTGCCGATACCCATCGCAGTATCCAAGAAGAATATCAAATATTGTTACGTGAACTAGAAGACTTTAACCCCGAACTGATGCAGAAGCCTCGTGTACTGGCTATCACAAAATCAGACCTCCTCGATCAAGAGCTAGAAGAAGCACTTAAAAAAACAATCCCACCAATCCCTACAGTATTTATTTCCTCTTCAATGCAAAAAGGTATTCTGGAGCTTAAAGATCTGCTTTGGAAAACGATTAATAATTAAGGATATACATCAAATCAGATTACCCACATCCTCCCCAGGTTCAAACCATGTGATAGTCGGATCTTTTCTAAACCAGGTCAACTGACGCTTGGCAAAACGGCGTGTATTCTGTTTAATCTTAGCAATAGCCTCCTGCTCGGTTAGCTTCCCGTCAAAATAATTGAACAACTCAGTATAACCTACCGTATTAAGTGCATTGAGATGACGATAAGGTATTAACCTTCTTACCTCATCAAATAAGCCCCTTTGAATCATCTGGTCTACTCGATGGTTAATCCGATCATAAAGCTGCTGACGGCTCGTATTCAACCCAATTTTTACACAACGAAATGGACGTGTTTTTTCAGGTTTCGTTCGATAGCTTGAAAAGGGTTTACCTGTAGCTATAGACACCTCCAAAGCCCGAATAATCCGCTGCGGATTATAAATATCTACCTCACTGAAATAGACTGGATCAAGTCTTTGAAGTTGATCCTGAAGATGTGCTATTCCCTTGTCGATCAAATCCTGATTGAGTTGCTCTCGCAAAGCCACTGAAGCTTTGGGCAAATCATCAAACCCACGACAGACTGCATCGATATACAAACCTGAGCCACCAACGAGTACGGCAAAATCATGTTTTTTAAAAATTTGATCAAGTAGCTCTAGGCTTTGTATTTCAAAATCACCTACCGTAAAATCTTCAGTGATTGAATGCGATCCAATAAAATGGTGTTTGACAGAAGCAAGCTCCTCCGCTGAAGGCTTGGCCGTACCAATGTTCATCTCGATGTAAAATTGTCTAGAATCAGCCGAAATAATCTCCGTTTGATGATACTTTGCTAGCTCAATAGCCAAGGCCGTTTTACCAATGGCTGTTGGGCCAACAATCACGATTAATGTCTTCGCCATAACTAATCAAATTAAAAGTCTTTCTCCTACTTATCCACTAGTTTGACACTCAACTCATACAAATCCTTGCTTACTTGATAAGCCACAAGCAAGTGTTCCATGAGTATTTTAGCTTGTTCATTTGGGTCATCATCAAATGAGATACCCGCTGTGAGATAATTTGAAGGGGCCAGTACCTTCGTTTTTGGGTAAAAAATATGCAACACTTTATAAAGCTCATATCCAATACTACTGACTAATTGCTTGTGCTGCACTTGGACAAGCGTTTGATTCATCTCACGGGTATGATAGATCAGCATGGCTAAATGGGAAGATAATTTGTAATTAAGCATGGCAAAACGTTGCAATTCTTGGAGATGTTTTTGATTCTTTTTCGGTTCAACAAGCATGTGATCGACTAAGCCCCTTAAATTGGCCGCACTGATATGCAGTTGCTTCCGAGCCAATTTATAGTTCAATACCTCCCATTTCTCTCCTTGTACAATGCCCATCAATTGCTGGAGATAAGTATAGTTTGCCTCAGCAACCTCACGTAATACCTTTTTCAGCCGAAAATGCCCCCAATTGGGAAAGATAAAATAGTTTGCTAGTAAGGCAATCCCCGATCCAATGATCGTATCCACAACACGCTCTCCAATGATGGCAAAGTTCTTTTCTCCTAAAAAATAAAATAGAATCAGGATGTATGGTGTCAGAAAAAATATACTGATACCATAATGGAATCTCAAAAATGAATAAGATCCCAGCATACAAAATAAAAGAATAAGGAAAAGAGCTGTTGAATTATGAATAAACAGTAGAATGAGAACCCCAAACAAACCACCCATTACTGTTCCAATCAAACGATAATAATTACGCGTACGACTAAGACTAAAAGTCGGTTTTAAAATCAATAGTGTTGTCACCAAAATCCAGTAACTATGATGCCCCAATGGGAATAGCCTAGAAACCAGGTAACCTATCAAGAAAGCAATCGAAATGCGCAAAGCAAAACGCAAAGCAGGTGACTGAAGATGTAAATTATTGAGGAGTACTTGAAAATCGACTGGATGATATGGAACAAATTTTTCCAGATCAACCGCATCATAAGTCGTTGTAGAAGCCCGATCTGAATGACTAAAATACCCGTAAATCTTTTCTATCTGTTTATGGATACTTCGAAGGTTAGTCAATATTTTTTTCAATCCCCATATAGAGCCATTTCTCTCCTTCTCTAATCGTTCAATAATTATTCCCAATGCTACCAATTCATCTTTCAAATCGCCTATCGGTGTAGGTAATTGCCCCTGAATAAAACAGTCGCTCAAATGTGTCAACTCATCAGCCAAATGAACAATAGAACGTTGAAAAGAAGTCAAAATATCTGCGCCGGCATCATGCAATTGTATCCGAAGGTGATCATCATCGATGGCAATACTCCGATCAAGCAAATCTACCAGTTCAATAAAAGCCAGTAGTAAGACTCGTCCGCGTGGAGTTGATTTTTTGATCACGAACTGATTCTTAAGCAGCAGCTCTCGAACCGTATCCTGATACCGATTAACCACAGCCAGTTGATTAGTCAACCCCTCCCGAAGGCTTTCCGAAGGCTCGTGCTGCACATAACATGTTGCCTTTAGACGCAAATAGTTTGAGAATTCATAAACATAGGTCCCCATTGCTTGTTGAATAGATCGATAAGGTTTAATCAGGTAAAGACCAAGACTAAGTCCAGTATACCATAAACCACCAATAAGCACACTTAGCCCATGTTTCCATACCTCACTATCCGTTTTATACGGATCGATAGAAAGTACCAGCATCAAGAGCGAACCTGTACCAATCATCATTGCGCGATCTCCATATACGGCCAGGATGGAATAACCAAAACCCAATAGCGCTAATACTAGTACAACAAGGATGGGATTTGTACTGATCCAGGCCGCTAGACTAGCTGTCAGAAAAAGAAGAAGCGTCGATAAAATCATCCCATTTCTTTTATGAACAATGGGACCAGGTGTATCGGCTAGACTCACACAAAAGGCCGCCAGTGACATCGACATACCCAAAGCCAATTGGCCAAACTGAGCCAATATAACTGCGGGAAGAAGCATGCCAAAAGTTACCAGAAGTCCATCTGAAAAATATTGGCTAAAGAAAAATGACCGAATTTCACGGGATGTAAAACGATTCGTTTGAACAATCATGTAGACCTAACTAAGCCAGACAAAGTTCAGCAATGCTTCGAAGAAAAGATCATTTATTAACAAAAATTAAACACTACCATGACCCTGTCCAAAAACGAAAATTAATAGAAAGTCGAACTAAAAAAGTGTATAGTCTCATCAAAGGCAGATTTATCACATACATCACACTTTCGTGAAAAATCCAAATTAGCTACCTTGCATCCAATTGATAAAAAATCTACTTATGGCCCGCAGACCACTGATTAAACTGAATATTTATATCGCTCTTGCCACCCATTTACTACTCCTACTAATCGTATATACACTATGCCGGATTGGATTTTACGCATTCAATGCAATCCTATTTCCTAACATGAATCCAGCCAAATTTGTGCAAATACTTATCGGGGGACTAAAGTTTGATATTTGTGCACTCTTTTATCTCAACTCACTTTACATCTTACTTCAAATCATTCCATTCACTTTTCGTTTTCGCCGGGGATATCAACTTTTCTGCAAGCGATTATTTATTATCACCAATACGATCGGCATTTTTTTCAATTTTGTCGACTTTGCCTATTATAAGTTCACACTTAAACGCACAACGGCGAGTGTTTTTACTCAATTTGCTCATGAACAGAACAAGACCAAATTGGGCTTTAGCTTCCTGATCAATTACTGGTATTTAGTGTTCCTTTTCATTTTAATGATTTGGACACTAATCAAGCTGTACAAACTAATAGAAATCAAAAAAGAATATACTCGAAGCCTAGTACTCTATGGCACCATTCGCGCTATTATTATGCTTTTGATCACCACATTAGTCATATTCGGGATGCGTGGTGGTTGGAGACATAGTACCCGTCCCATCACCCTAAGCAATGCCGGTGAATTTGTTGACTCCCCCGATGAAATGAGCTTGGTACTCAATACTCCATTCACCATCATGAAAACCATCGGCGTCAAAAAACTTGTAGAGAAACACTATTTTGATGAACAAACCCTAACACAACTTTATAACCCCGTCCATACACCACAGTCCGATAGTACCTTCAAACCTCTTAATGTGGTAACCATCATTGTTGAGAGCCTTGGCAAAGAAAGTGTTGGTGGACTAAATAAAGACTTACTCGGTGGCCACTACAAAGGATACACCCCTTTTATTGATTCCTTGTTGGATAACAGTTTAGCTTTTACCAATGCCTATGCCAATGGACGCAAATCGATCGATGCATTACCTGCTGTGATTTCCAGTATTCCGTCAATCCAAGAGCCATTTGTCTTATCAGCCTACTCTGGAAATAAAGTCAGCAGCCTGCCTGGGCTCTTAAAAACAAAGGGATACCACACCTCCTTCTTCCATGGAGCACCCAATGGGTCGATGGGCTTTTCATCCTATGTCAAACTAGTCGGTATCGATCATTACTATGGGAAAACAGAGTATAACAATAATGCCGATTTTGATGGCATATGGGGCATATGGGATGAACCCTTTCTCCAGTTTTTTGCCAAAAAGCTGAGCACATTTAAACCTCCATTTTGCAGCACATTATTTACTGTTTCATCACATCACCCCTTCGAGGTGCCACAGCAATACAAAGGCAAATTTCCCAAAGGCCCCCTACCTGTACAAGAATGCTTGGGATATACCGATATGGCCTTACGCAAATTCTTTGCTACGGCAGAGAATTTGCCTTGGTTTAGAAACACCTTATTTGTAATCACTGCAGATCATGCCACCGTCTCTCACTTCCCCGAGTATCAAAACATACAAGGCGCTTTTGCCATACCCATTTTGATGTATTACCCGGGCGGTAACCTACAAGAACGCGTCAGCAAGTTGGCACAGCAAATAGACATTATGCCTACCGTGCTATCCTTGCTACATTACGATAAGCCATATTTTGCTTTTGGGAATGATCTAATGGCAAAAAATCAGGATCAGTTTGTGGTCAATAATAATGACGGCAATTATAATTTCTACATGAACGACTATGTCCTTTTCAGCGACGGAGAGAAAAGCACTGGGCTTTATAACCTAAAGCAAGATCGCTTGCTAAAAAAGAATCGTTTAGACGCACTTCCTGCTACCAGGCAAAAAATGGAGCACAGCCTAAAAGCCTTCATCCAACAATACAACAATCGGATGATACATGATAAGCTGAATATCCATTAATCGCATCATGAACGTATTAATACCAATGGAAATACAAAATCATCCCATTGACATCGATTCCGGGGCTCAATCCATCGAAAAAATCATGTACAAATCAAAATATAAAATACGCCTAGTTACCGCAGCTTCATTATTCGACGGGCATGATGCCTCGATCAATATCATGCGCCGCATTTTACAGGCAAGCGGCGCAGAAGTGATTCACTTGGGACATAATCGATCAGTCGATGAAGTGGTTAACTGTGCCATCCAAGAAGATGTACAAGGCATCGCACTGACCTCCTATCAAGGCGGGCATCTAGAATATTTTAAATACATGTACGACCTTCTCAGAGAGCGAGGAGCTAATCATATCAAAATTTTCGGCGGCGGTGGCGGCGTCATACTGCCCCAAGAAATTGAGGAATTAAAAACGTATGGCATTACCCATATCTACTCTCCAGACGATGGTCGTCGGATGGGCTTACAAGGAATGATTGATGATATGCTCCAACAATGCGATTTCCCAACGGTTACCCAATTTGCTCTTACAGTAAAGGATATTACAAACAAGAATATTCAGGCTATTGCTTCTGCCATTACGCTAGCGGAAAATCGCCCCAATGAATTCAAAGATATCCTGGCACAAATTCATACCATCGCCCAAAATAAAAAGACGCCCATATTGGGTATTACCGGAACAGGTGGAGCCGGAAAATCATCCTTGATCGATGAACTCGTAAGACGCTTCTTGACAGAAACCGATCAAAGCTTGGCTATCATTTCTATCGATCCTTCTAAACGAAAAACAGGAGGAGCATTACTCGGAGATCGGATACGCATGAATGCCATTAACAATCCGCGTGTTTACATGCGTTCGCTAGCCACCAGGCAAGCTAACCTAGCAGTATCACCCTATGTGCAGGAGTCGATAGATATTTGCAAGGCTGCCGGCTACGATCTGATCATTGTGGAAACCTCGGGCATTGGACAATCAGATACTGAAATTACAGCCTATAGTGATGTATCCCTTTATGTGATGACTCCTGAATTTGGTGCAGCTACACAGCTGGAAAAGATCGATATGCTCGACTTTGCTGACCTTGTAGCTATCAACAAATTTGACAAACGAGGAGCCCAAGATGCGCTCAGAGATGTTAAAAAACAATGGAAACGGAACCACAACTTACATGAGATAACGGACAAAAAAATTCCCGTTTTTGGGACGATAGCTTCCCAGTTCAATGATTCAGGAATGAATCAGCTGTTTATTTCCCTGATGCAAGCTATTCAAGAAAAAACGGGAGTACGCTTTCAAGCCAAGATGGAACTAACTGGCTCAATATCCGAAAAAGTATATATCGTGCCGCCAGATCGCTCACGTTATTTGGCGGAGATCGCAGAAGCTAATCAGGATTATGCCACTTGGGTGAATGAGCAAAGCAAAATAGCCACGCAGCTTTGGCAAATTCAGGCGGCAATCGATCTAGCAATTGAAAACAAGCAACCTGAAGTGGCTAAGGACCTCGAAAAAATCCACAAAAAACTAGTCCATCACCTGGATAAAAACTGTAAACAATTCCTTGATGAATGGCCCCAAACAGTGAAGCGTTACACAGCTGACAATTTGGTGTATCAAGTGCGCAATAAAGAAATCCATCAGCCGCTCTACATCGAGTCATTAGCTAAACTTAGGATTCCAAGAATCGCTTTGCCTAAATATCAATCCTGGGGTGATATTTTACGTTGGTTGCTCACAGAAAACGTGCCTGGCGAATTTCCTTATGCTGCTGGTGTATTTCCCTTAAAACGAGATACCGAGGATCCCACTCGAATGTTTGCCGGCGAAGGCGGCCCTGAACGGACTAACAAACGCTTCCATTATGTGTCACTTGGTCAGCCAGCCTATCGCCTATCCACAGCCTTCGACTCAGTGACCCTCTATGGCGAGGATCCACACCTTCGGCCTGATATTTACGGTAAGATTGGTAACTCGGGTGTAAGTATTGCTACACTAGACGATGCCAAAAAACTTTACTCTGGCTTTGATTTATGCCATCCAAACACCTCCGTTTCGATGACCATCAATGGACCTGCACCCATGCTACTTGGCTTTTTTATGAACGCCGCCATCGATCAACAATGCGAAAAATACATCCTCGAACAAGGATTAGAAAAAGAAGTACAAGCCAAAGTTGACCATATATATTCAGAAAAGAGGTTAAAAAGGCCTCAGTATCAAGGTGTATTACCAGAGGGCAATAACGGATTGGGATTAATGCTTCTTGGTGTTACTGGTGATCAAGTTTTACCCCTAGAAGTCTATCAAAAAATTAAAGCAAAGGCCATTTCGCAAGTTCGAGGAACAGTACAGGCCGATATCCTAAAAGAAGATCAAGCTCAAAATACTTGCATCTTTTCTACTGAATTTGCTTTACGAATGATGGGTGATATTCAGGACTATTTTATTACTAATCAAATACGCAATTTTTATTCTGTTTCAATATCGGGCTATCACATTGCCGAGGCAGGTGCTAACCCCATTTCACAACTTGCATTTACACTAAGCAATGGCTTCACGTTTGTAGAATACTACCTGAGCCGTGGAATGCACATTGATGACTTTGCACCTAATCTATCTTTCTTTTTCTCTAACGGGATTGATCCAGAATATGCCGTGATTGGTCGGGTGGCCCGCCGCATCTGGGCTAAAGCCATCAAATATAAGTACAAGGGAAACGAACGCTCACAAAAATTAAAATATCATATTCAAACATCAGGCCGATCACTGCATGCACAGGAAATCGACTTCAACGATATCCGCACTACCCTGCAAGCACTTTATGCCCTTTATGACAATTGCAATTCGTTGCATACCAATGCCTATAATGAAGCTATCACCACCCCGACTGAGGAATCCGTTCGTAGAGCGATGGCTATCCAGCTCATCATCAACAAAGAACTAGGACTAGCCAAAAATCAAAATCCATTGCAAGGATCATTCATCATAGAAGAGTTAACCGATCTAGTAGAGCAAGCTGTAATGGAAGAGTTCAAACGCTTGAATGATCGCGGAGGCGTATTGGGGGCCATGGAAACCATGTACCAACGCAGCAAAATTCAAGAAGAATCGCTGTACTATGAGACCCTTAAACATACAGGTGAATATCCCATCATTGGGGTTAATACCTTTTTAAACAAGACAGGCTCTCCTACTATCATCCCATCGGAAGTGATTCGCGCTACCGAAGAGGAAAAAAAATATCAGATCAGTGCAGTAGAAGCTTTCCAAAAGCGTAACGAAGCATCCGCCAACCAACAACTCAAAGCGCTTCAGCAAACCGCCCTGACGGGGAAGAATATCTTTGACACACTGATGGAGGTTTGTAAAACATGTTCTTTGGGGCAGATCTCTCATGCTTTGTATGAGGTGGGCGGACAGTATCGAAGGAATATGTAAAGTGATCCCACTACAAAACGAGGCATCTAACTAAGTTCTCTTTTTAAAACATTAAAGCTTTAAACGTCCTCAATAATTCAAAAAATGGGAAAAATGGAAAGACTAGAAAATTAAACTTATCGTGGGTACATAAGATGTCTTCTAAGGAAATGAAAGCCTACGCTGGTGGCGATATCGGAATAATCCTCGGCCTTGGATGCTTATTTTTTGAATTTCCTATACTTTGTCTTTTTGAAAGACTAACAAAAAGAAAAGGATGATTTACTATCAAATCTTAGACGCACCAACCAAATTGCAGTGGTTAAATAACCGATCAAATAAAAAACAAAAAAAGTCGTTATTCCTATCATGACACAAAGCTTAACATCTAGCTGGATTCTCTGCTTAGAATATTAAAACTTTAGACCAACTTACCATCAAACAAGTAAAAAATGGGAAAACCGGAAAAACTAGACTTATTGTACGTGCATGATATGCCCTATGAAGAAATAAAATCCTATAATGGTGGTGGTATACATTTTGGAGGTGTCCCTGCATTCATGTTTTCAGGCTGCTTTGTGGCATTAGCCATCGGATTCACCGTGGTTACTCTCGTTGAAAGATTTAAAAAAATACGGTAGTGTATCAAAATGTATGATGTCTTTTTTGACTGCTTTTCTTCCTTAAATGCCCAAAAGCTCTCCCCCTTAGAGCAGATATGCCCTCCATAGAGCTGTACACTTGGCTGTCTCAAGAACCAGTATATGAGGCCCATTAAGCCAAAGGTTATACGGAATGAGGTAGTGTACTGAAATTAAAGCTGTCATACATTTAGAAACACAACCCTTTTCAAAATACAAGGTGTATCTCACAAATTGTACAATTGTACTTCACTTCAACACACTATTCTTCCGCACCTTTTAAGAATAAAGCCTTTAGTTCCGTAGCATCACCTGCATCCATCTTCCCTGCTAGAACAAGGCGTAATTGCCTCCGGCGCAAGGCTCCTTCAAATAGTTTGACTTCCTCCCCTGTTTCAGGAACTACTTCAGGAATTGGAATTGCATGGCCATTTTGGTCAAGCGCAACAAAAGTATAATAAGCTTCATTCGACTTAACACGCGTATTAGACGGAATATGTTCTGCCCAAACATCCAAACGCACCTCCATTGAACTATTAAACGCACGCGTTACTTTAGCCTCTATCGTCACAACATCCCCGAGCTTAATCGCTCTTTTAAAAGACACATTATCCACCGAAGCCGTTACCACAATGCGGTTACAATGTTTTTGCGCCGCAATAGCTGCAGCAATATCCATCCAATGCAACAATCGTCCCCCCATTAAATTATTTAGCGTATTGGTATCATTAGGGAGAACAAACTCATTCATTACTACTAATGAGTCTTTTACAAGTTTTTTATTCGAAATCATAAAACGAAAATACACATTCACCAGCGGTTTGTTCACTAAAAGATTAAAACACATTCATGTTTTTCTAATGAAACACACGATATCAGGGGTATTTACGTACCTTTGACGCACTAAATATGGGATTATGAATTTTAGTTTGGGCTCAAGACGCGAGGTACTGCAGCATATCGAAAAGTATATGCTGAAAAAAATGCAGGATTATCTGAAACCAGTTCATACCATCTGGCAACCTTCCGATTTCTTGCCCGACTCCTGTGATGAAAAATTCCATGACCAGATCAAAGACCTAAGAGAAAATGCTAAAGATCTTTCCTATGATTTGGTTGCTGTTTTAATTGGTGACACCATTACTGAGGAGGCTCTCCCTACTTATGAATCCTGGCTATCGATGGTTGAGGGGGTATCTAAAGATGAAGAAGGGGGTTGGATGAAATGGATCCGTCATTGGACAGCTGAAGAAAACCGTCACGGTGATCTCCTGAATAAATACTTATATCTATCCGGACGTGTCGATATGCGTCAAATGGAAATCTCTACCCAGTATCTCATTGCCGATGGCTTTGATATCGGAACGGGCCATGATCCCTATAAAAACTTTATCTATACCAGTTTTCAAGAACTAGCAACGAATATTTCGCATCGTCGCGTGGCTTCTTTAGCCAAAAAGTCTGGTGATGGCTTACTTTCAAAAATGTGTGGAGTAATCGCTTCCGATGAGGCGCGCCATGCCAAAGCATATAAAGATTTTATCTCCAAAGTTTTTGAAGTTGATCCAAGCGAAGCCATGCTAGCCTTTGAGTATATGATGCGTCATAAAATTGTGATGCCAGCTCATTTTCTACGTGAAATTGGTTTGAAAATTGGTCAAACCTTTGGACACTTTACGGATGCTGCACAGCGACTGGGCGTATATACGGCTACTGATTATGTCGACATCCTAAAAGAGCTCATCACCGATTGGCAAATTGAAAGTACGACTAGCCTCAACGAGGCTGGAGAAAAAGCACGTGACTATATTGTAAATCTCCCCAGTCGACTCATGCGCGTAGCTGAGCGGATAAAGGTCCCTACCCTCGAGTATAAATTTAGTTGGATTGCTTAATCTAAATTTGCTGCCAAAACAAAATAATGGCGATAAATATTGACATTTTCTTGTAGATCTACGAGCTCGGTATACATCCTATAAATTCCTACTGGAGCTTTTTGATTTCGTTCATCGAGTCCATCCCAAACCAAAACACCTTTAACAGATAGGGTTTGATTATTGATCAGTTCTTTGACTAGACTCCCCCGCTCATTAAAAATACGTATCGTTGCTCTTCCTGGAGCTTCGGAGAAGTGGTAGTTAATTAGCAGCTTATCTTCAAAATCATCATCATTAGGTGAAAAAGTTTTAGACGTTAGCCAAAATTTTTCTTCTATCGCAACCTGCTGCTCAAGATATTGGGAATTTTGATAACCTGGAGTAGCAAAGCCAGCCAGTGAGGATGCCGATCTGAAATTACCTGGCTCTTGTGCCCCCTTGCTAAAACTAGATCGCTCCAGAGAAACCCCTTTCCCCTCTTTAATGAGCTTCATATGCATGTCTTCCGAATAAGACATTTGATCGATACGCTTGGTATTACTGATTAAAACAACTGAACCCATCTTATTGTTAAGCTTAGGAAAAGACTTCATTTTCAAGAAAGCATCTGGGTTCTCCACATGATACTGCTGCTTGATCTTATTCGGGTCGACACTTAAAACCATATATTTTCCTGCGTGTAAAAGGATCGACTCGTTGGTGATCGGATATAGTTTATTCAATGTATCCTTACCGACTGTGGCCAAAGACAGTTCCTTTAAATCCAATGCAGTGGATGAATGATTATAAATCTCCACAAACTCAACACCTCCTGCACGTGGATCGAAAAGTATTTCACTAATGAGGATATCACCTAGATCGATTGGCTTAGTAAACGTAAATACTTTAGTATTACTGCCCTTGGTTAATGGATTGCCCAAACAATCTCTGAACTGAGGAACTTCAATCTGATAGATCTGACCATGTGGAATTGGCTTTTTGAAATAGAGCTCGATCTGATTGGAATAGGGACTAAGCGGCTTAACCATTTCAGGATGGCCAATACCATGATTCAGCCGGTAAGTCGTCTTCTCCCAAACTGCAGATAAATCAAAATCCTTATTAAAGGAGACCAATAACTGATTTTTATTGGCTACAGTTACCTCTGTAATTTTCAGAGGCTCCATAGCAATACGAGCGTACGAGTTTTCCCTGCCCGGAGTACCGCCAGAAGCATCCAGACTAGCTGCCCAGTTTTGCATGCCATAACATACTGCTTCAGGATAAATACGTTCCAAGGTCCATCCGCCCTTTTTCTTATGTTGATCTTTATACCAGGTATCCTCGTAGTCTACTTGGCTGATAATTACCCCATTTTCATCTTTAAGTGTTAGTTTGTCTTCCGTACCATTGGGACTTGGCCACAAAGAAGACGGTAAACCAATTGCTCGCCCAAACTTTTTCCATTCCTCAACATTCTTGTTGTCACAAATAATCAAATATCCACCTGCTTGTATGTGATCATTCTTATTCTTAAATACACAACTCTTCCTTTCATCACTTAAAGCCCAGCCTTTTAAAGAAATATCTTGATCGGTATTGTTTCTAAGCTCGATAAATTTGACTTGTGGTAAAGCTACTGGCGGCTTCGGATCTGCCCCTATTTCGTTGATCACCACATCATTTACTTTAGCTCGATAAACATTAGCTGGACTCATGGTTTGTGAAAAAGTAGTTGTAGTACAGCAGAGTAGTCCAATAAACAGGTTGTTCTTCATCTCTTTTTATTCTTTGGGGGCTTTAGATTGGTTTGTTTTCTTTTCGGATTTGAGCCAAAAACTCTTTACTATACCCATATAAATACTTTCAAAGTATTCCTTCCGGTTGGTAAATCGTTTTCCATAAGCCACCGTATCCCGGTGCGATTGCTTATTAAAATCCCCCCAACCTACA
>JACCDN010921619.1_pt1 | contig 73067 bp, 75 predicted proteins | sample 7441691 | NCBI WGS metagenome assembly JACCDN01 (sample SAMN15323439, study PRJNA562643) | freshwater metagenome | isolation source: river surface water | place: USA:Blue River Watershed | collected 2017-08-16
GTCGCATTCAGCAGTTCCTCTCGCAGAACACCTACATGGCTGAGAAGTTCACCGGTGTCAAGGGTTCGACCGTTCCTCTGAAGGACACCATCGAAGGCTTCGCAGCCATCGCAAACGGTGACCTCGACCACGTTGCCGAGCAGGCGTTCTTCAACGTCGGTGGCCTCGACATGGTCATGGCCAACTGGGACCGCATCCAGAAGGAAACCAAGTAAGCATGGCAACCCTTCGTGTCGAACTCGTAGCAGCCGACCGCGCCGTCTGGACGGGTGAGGCCAAAATGGTCGTCGCAAAGACAGTCGAGGGCGAAATCGGTTTGCTACCTGGTCACGAGCCGATGCTTGCCATTCTCGGAGCCGGTGAAGTTCGCATCACTCTCGAAGATGGCACTGGAATCAAGGCAAATGCCGAAGATGGTTTTCTCTCGGTCGAGCACAACGTGGTCACCATCGTGGCTCGTCACGCCGAACTTGCCTAAACACAGTTTCAAAGCGAAAACCCCGTCCGGTTGGGCGGGGTTTTTCGTTTATCGTGGCAGTTTCCCACCGGGTTTCTTTTTGTCCTCGGGCGATGGAATGGGTTTGATTGCTTCGCGCTGCTCTTCAACGACGATTGCCGCGTTCTGGGCGCTTGGCGCAAAGAGTTCGTTGACTACGCCGAGCGGTCCACTCATGGCTCCGCTTGGGCGCTTCTTGCCGGTCTTTTTGGCGTGAATCCGCGCCGGAATGCTGGCGATGATTGCAAAGACGAGGATTCCCGTCAGAGTCATTAGAAGTTCCATGGGGGACTAGGTGAGGCCAGCTCTTAGTCTTGCTCGGGGCGACGCTTAGCCGGTGCCTCGCGGCGGTTCGCAGCAGGAACCCACTTCACGTCACCGCCGTGGTTTAGGTTCGCATAACGAGCAAGCACGAAAAGCAGATCGCTGAGACGGTTTAGGTATTTGGCGGCCAGGAGGCTGACCCCACCGTCGGTGTGGCCCTTTTTGCCAGGTGCGGTGCCGTGCTCCTCGATGGCGTGCCAGGTGGCGCGCTCGGCACGACGAACAACCGTGCGGGCGAGGTGCAAGCCGGCGGCCAATCCAGAGCCACCAGGGATGATGAAGGAGTCAAGTTTGTCGAGCTTGCCGTTGTATTTATCGATCGCTTCTTCGAGCGCATCGATCCAAGCCGAATCCACGCGAAGTGGTTCGTATTCGTAGTGCTCGTTGAGCGGGTTCGACAGGTCGGCACCGAGGTCGAAAAGTTCGTTTTGTATCTGAGAGAGCAGCGTCAGGGTCTGCTCGTCGAACTCACCGTGGGCAAGCGAGACGGCCACGCCGATCGCGCTGTTCGCCTCGTCCACGTCGGCATATGCCTCGATTCGCGGGTCGGTCTTGCGCACGCGCGAGAAGTTGCTGAGACCGGTCGTGCCTTCGTCGCCGGTTCGGGTATAAATCTTGGTGAGTTTGACCATGCCTCAAGTTTAGGCTTGTATTCATGCTGCTTCTTCTGCCACCCTCTGAGACCAAGGATGTCGGTGGAAAAGCGCTCAACATCGGTCAGGTTGCGCTAACTTTCGGGCAGTTGAACGAGGCGCGAGATCGTGTCTATGCCTCACTTCGAACACTGTGCGAGGGCGATGCGGATGCGGCGGCCAAGGTGCTTGGAATAGGCAAGAAGCAAATCGGCGACCTACAGATCAATCTCCAGGTGCAGACCGCGCCGATTATGCCAGCACTCGATCGCTACACCGGCACCCTCTATGACGGACTGCACGGCCGTGGACTCAAAGGCACGCCAACCGAGTTCGCAAGCCTCGGCGATTTCGAGCGCGAGCGCGCGAAGGACACCCTGCTGATTCAGTCGGCGCTTTTTGGGCTGATTCCCTCGATGAACCTGATTCCCAACTATCGGCTCTCGGCAACCACTCGGCTGCCTGGGCTTTCACTCAAGGATGTTTGGGCAGAGGCGCACGAACGTGTCTGGCCTCGACTCGAAGACCTTCCGCTCATCGACCTACGTTCCAAGTCTTATGCCGCACTCGCGCCGATTCCCGAATCGGTGCCGCACTTTTGGGTCGAGGTTGTGGCCGAATCCGAGGATGGTCAACAGCGAGCCTTGAATCACTTCAACAAGAAGGCCAAGGGGCAGTTCGTGAAAGCCGTTCTTGGTCTGAAATCACCGGCATCTTCGGTCGCCGACCTAAGGCGGGCCGCCAAGGCAGCAAGTCTGCGACTCGAGGAGTCGAAGGGGCAGCTCACTCTGATCACCAAAGAGTGATCAGTAGGTTAGCCCGCTCTTGCCTTCGGGTTCAACCATGTCGTCTTGTGGCCAATCCATTGGCTTTGGCAACTTGATCACACCATCGACTACCGAGACGATTACTAGCGGGTAGCTATCGTTCTCTGCATACATGGCATAGCTCGGAACCGAGAACATTTTGCCGTTTGCGTCATAGATGATGCCCTGAACCGTTTTCGACTCAATGACTCTAAACGTTGGTGTCAAACCCTTGTGCAAGTCTTCCCAACGACCCACTGTGCTGGTTAATGTCGACTCGACATAGAGTTCAGCGCTTCCCGAGGCCATCCAGCGATAATCACTCATGCGCTTCACGGTGTCTTTGGCTGAGATCGTCGCGACATCGGCAACCTTTACGGCGTTGACCGCATACCCGTTGACCGCACTTATCTTTCCACTATTGCCCCAAGAAATGTCCCATGTAAGTCCCGTCGGTTTGCCGTCTACTTTGATTGGTGCAAAGGCGTAAAGACTGTCGTCGCCTCGGGTGACCTGAATGTCGTCTGCGGTCGTCTCAAAACCCAGGCCACTAAAAATTTCCAGGGCACGAGCAACAGCGATTTTGTTGCTCGGGAGAGTCGCTTTTACAGGCGCGTTTTCTACGCAGTAGGTGACGTCGGGAGTTTCGGGAGAGGTCTCCTCTCTGACGCACTCACCCATAATCCAAGCCTCACCGTTCGAATAGTTGAAGCTGAGCGCGCCATTTGTGTCACTCACGAAAACGTAGATGTTTCCGTTGTGCAGGTTGAGATAAGTAGCTTTTTCTGTGCCGTTAGGAGTGTGAACGTCGAAGTTTTCGGTTGCGAATCGACCATCTATCCCGAGCGCACGCTTGATCGCCGCGGAAAGATCTTGGGCTGACATGTTGTTCACAAACTCGTAAATTGAACCGCTGCCGGTCGAGTCACTCAGCTCATCACCCGGGATGTAGTCAATGGAAACCGGACTGGGCCAATATGCCATGTCCTTGCGGCCCTGCATCGTGTCACCGAGTGTCATCTTGCCAGAGGACTGCTGCCCGGTGGCACCCAGTTCTAGAGTGAAATTTGTCTGAGGGCTCAATACTGACCCAGCAATAACTGCGACGCCAGCCAGTGAAGCAGCAACTCCAGCAAGACTGAAGCCGGTAGTGCGGCGGCTTAGGTTAAGTCGACTCAAAATGCTTGGCTTGGCGGAGCCGAGGCTTGCGGTTTCGAGAATGCTTTCGTTTAGTTTTGGCGCGCGCACGGCCTTTGCAGATTTGCGCAGAGTTTCGATTGCCGGGTCTTGCTCGAATTTTTCGCTCATGTCAGGTTTATGTATCAGTTCGCTCTAGTCTGACAAACCACTGTTTAGATATTCTGCAAACTTTTTTCGAGCACGCCCAAGCCTCACGCTCGCCGTGTTTGCGCTGATCCCTAGAGTGACAGCCACTTGATTCACCGACAGGCCCTCGAATGCGATAAGGGCAAGAATGTTTCGCTCGGACGGCTTCAACTGAGCCCAAGCCTCGGCTACCGAAACGTTGGCGAGCCCCAAACTCTCGGCCGACGGTGCGGTGGCATCAAGATCGAGCAGAGGTAACCACAGCCCGCGCCTTGCCTCTTTGCGTCGGTGATTGGCGATCACGAAGCCACCTATGCGATACAACCACGCTAGCTCGCTACCTTGGGTAAAGTCATCGCGCTTTCGCCAGGCAATCTCAAAAATCTCACTGGCTAGGTCGTCAACTTCGTCACGAGCAACGCGCCTGACTAGAAACTTTGAAACCGCTGGCAGGTGCTCTCGAAAAGTGGCGATGAACTGCTCTTGGTTCATGTCACTTCACTTTCTGACCGTAGCCGAAGTCGTAAACTCACTTCGCCCTACCTAGGTTATGTTGCTAACCGCGAGAATCTGACGGTCTGCTTTTTGTTGCTAGATAGCAACCGGGAGAGTGGTCGGCAATCATGCCCGTGGCTTGCATCAGTGCGTGCATCGTGGTTGGGCCGACAAACTTGAAGCCGAGTTTGCGAAGCGCTTTGCTCAATGCTTCAGATTCCGGGCTCTTCGTCAGACCGCGTCGATCCACTGAAGGCGCGAAATCCAGCACAAATCGTTCTATGCCATCAGGAATCTCGAGAGCCAGTCGTGCATTGTTGATAGTTGCTTCGATCTTGCCACGGTGACGGATGATGCCCTCATCGGCAAGCAAACGGTCGACATCAGACTGATCAAACTCGGCAACGCGAGCCATCTCAAACCCAGCAAACGCCGCTCGAAAACCTTCACGACGCTTCAGGATGGTCAGCCAAGACAACCCCGCTTGAAAACCTTCGAGAGACAAACGTTCAAACATCGCGTTGTCGCCTGAAAGGGGAGTGCCCCACTCGTCGTCGTGATATGTCACATAGAGCGGGTCATCGTTTAGCCAACCGCAGCGGGCTAGTCCGTCTGTATGAACACGAACGGTCATTTAGTCGCGATAGTCGATTGATTCGTGGGCGAGAAGCCACTTTTTAGTAGGTATTCCATCGCCACCCGAATAGCCGGTGATCTTCTTGGATGCACCTAGCACTCTGTGGCAGCCCACCACCAGCGGAACCGGATTCGCACCCACAGCGCCGCCAACGGCTCGCACGGCCTGTGGATTGCCAATCGCTTGAGCGATGTCGGCATAAGTTGCCGTTTCGCCCCATCCGAGTTTGGCAATCTGCGCCCAAACGGCCTTCTGAAATTCGGTGCCAGAGAGTTCGACAGCAAAATCGAGGGTGTGGGATTTGCCCTTGAAGTAATCGGTGAGCTGGCTCTTGGCTTGTTTCAAAACTTTGGCCCGCCCGTGATCACCCACCGGCTCATCGCCCATGGTCAAAAAAACGACTTTTTCATCTTGAGCGAATAGGTTGATGTTGCCGACGGGGCTATCGAAAGAGCAGGTTGAGTCGTATTGCGGCGAAGTCATTTGCCTAGATTATCCGTTCTGAAGAGTTGACGAGCACAGGCACTATGGGTTGTTGATAAGTAGCCCGATGCTTAGCGCAGTGGCGAAGACGCACCAACCCCAATAGGGTGCGAGAAGCCATCCAGCCGACTTTCGAACCAGGTGAAACAGGCACATCGTCACGAAAACTGCCACGGCTAGCAGGCCGGCAATCACCGAACCGAGCAATAGTTCGCGAGCACCGAAGAACACGGGACTCCAAAGTGCATTCAAGGCGAGTTGAACCCCGTATGCCCAGAGGGCGGCTCGACGCCAACGCGACTCGGCTCGCCAAACTTGCCAGGCTGCCACCGCCATGATCGTGTACCAGAGCGTCCAAGCCGGGCCAAAGGCCCAGTTCGGGGGAGTGAACCACGGCTTGGCTGCCTCCGCATACCAGCCGGAAATTGCATTCAGCGTGCCGACTGAGCCGATAGCAGCCGCCAAATAAGAAAGCCCCAGCGAACCGAGAAGGCTCGCCAGGGCTCCCTTTTTAGCCACTAGAACAGGTTCCATGCCTTGCTCAACGAAGCTCGAAGCGTCTGCTCCAGCTCATCGAACTCGGTCTGGCCGATGGTCAGCGGTGGTGCCAGCTGAACCACGGGGTCGCCACGGTCATCTGAGCGGCAGTAGAGACCTGCGTCATAAAGGTCGGTCGACAGGAATCCACGAAGGAGCTTCTCCGACTCTGCGTCGTTGAAGGTTTCGCGAGTGTTCTTGTCTTTGACCAGCTCGATCGCATAGAAGTAACCCTCACCGCGCACGTCGCCAACGATCGGAAGGTCCTTCAACTTTTCCAAGGTCTTCCTGAAGGCAGGTGCATTGCGTCGAACGTTGCCAACCAGGTCTTCCTCTTCAAAGATGTCGAGGTTCTCCAGTGCAACGGCGCAAGCCACCGGGTGTCCCGCGAAGGTGTAACCGTGCGGGAAGATGGCGGTGCCCTTTTTGAACGGTTCAAACAGCTTTTCGGCGACCATGAGCGCACCGAGCGGCTGGTAGGCCGAGGTGATTCCCTTGGCGCAAACCAGCATGTCGGGTTCGAACTCATAGAGCTCTGAGGCGAACATCGTGCCGATGCGACCGAAGCCGTCGATGGTTTCGTCGGCGATGATCAAGACGTCATACTTGTCGCAAATCTCGCGAACCTTTTTGAAGTATGACTTCGGCGAGGTAAAGCAACCACCCGAGTTCTGCACCGGTTCAAGGATGAACGCGGCAACGGTGTCTGGGTCTTCGAACAGAATCATCTCTTCGACTCGACTGGCTGCCCAGTCGGCGAATGCCTCTTCGTTCTCGAAGTCGTCTTGTGCCCGATACCAGTTGGTGTTTGGCACGCGGAATGTGCTCGGAACCAGCGGTTCGAACTGCTTCTTCATGGCGGCGATGCCAGTTAGCGAAAGTGCTCCGTGCGAGGTGCCGTGGTAGGCAGTCATGCGCGAAATCACCTTGTGCTTCATCGGCTTGCCGGTCATCTTGAAATACTGTTTCGCTAGCTTCCAAGCGGTTTCGTTTGCCTCGCCACCGCCGGTCGTATAAAACACGCGGCTCAGCGATTTAGGAGCATACGAAAGGATGCGCTCCGAAAGTTCGATCGCCGGGGCGTGCAGGTTCGACCAGATCGGAAAGTAGTCGAGTTGCTTCATCTGCTTCGCGGCTGCTTCGGCAAGACGCTCGCGTCCGTGTCCGATGTTCACCGAGAACAACGACGAGATGCCGTCGAAATATTTCTTGCCGTTCTGGTCCCAGAAGTGGTGGCCTTCTGCTCGCGTGATGATTGGAATCGCGCTCGACTCGAACTGGCTGTGTCGGGTGAAGTGCATGAACATGTTCTGCCTTGCGGCGTGTTCGAGCTGCTTCACGGTTGCTGCTTGACCTGCCTTGCGGGCGTCAAACATTGGGGTGGGGCGTACAGTGCTGGCTTTGGCCGGCGCCACTGGGGTCTTGAGACCCAGAACCTTTTTGAGGTTCTTGCCCAGCTTGCTTCCTCTGCTTTCCTGGATTGCCATTGAATATCACTCTTTACTGTGTTTGTTTTTCTGGAGACGCATCAGCGCGTTCCCCAGTTGTAGAGCTGCTTGTGCAGTTTGAGATAGACAAACGTCTCGGTCTCTACTACTCCGGGCAGCGTCCGGATCTTTGAGTGAAGAAGTTCGATAAGTTCGTCATCGTCCTCACAAACCACTTCAACCAAAATGTCAAAACTTCCCGCGGTCAAAACCACGTAATCGATCTCACGCATCTCGGTGAGTTTCTCGACGAGCCCGCGGCTGTCGCCATTGGTGCGAATACCGATCATGGCCTGTCGGTTGAATCCCATTTGTAGCGGGTCGGTCACAGCCACGATCTGCAGGATGCCCGATTCGGTTAGCTTTTGCACGCGCTGACGAACCGCCGCTTCGCTCAGCCCGATTGCCTTGCCGATGTCGGAATACGACTTGCGCCCATCCGACTGCAACTGCGAAATGATCGCCTTAGCGGTTTCATCTAGGGGAGCGGACTTTGCTCTCGGGGTGCGACTCATGGTTTCGATTCTGTCAGTAAATTCGCCTTTTCGGTGACCTTTTGGGCACCAAAATGCTATTTCGCAACTGATTTGTGATTATTCGAGCCTTTTTTGCTACGAATTCCTGATTAGGATGCTCTCAAAGACGTTTTCGGCTAGGCTAAAACGCACCGAAACCGTTTGTGCTCAAACGACTTTCCATCTCAAAGAGGAGTAACCGTGTCAGTTCGCGAATTGAAAAACTTCGTCAACGGCGAATACGTAGCCGCACAGAGCGGTGAAACGCTCGACATCATCAACCCGGCCGACGGGCAGGTTTATGCCACGTCACCTAAGTCCTCCGCGTCCGACATCGACGCCGCATACAAGGTGGCTGACAAGGCATTCGACAGCTGGAGCAACATGGCTCCCAAGGATCGACAGCTAGCCCTGTTCCGCATTGCCGACGCTCTTGAGGCCCGTGCCGAAGAGATGGCCGACGTCGAAAGCGAGAACACCGGCAAGCCTCGTTCGACACTCGTCGATTACGAAGTTCTCGTTTCGGTCGACCAGATCAGATTCTTCGCCGGTGCAGCACGTAACCTCGAGGGCCGAGCAACTGCCGAATACTCAACCTCGCACACCTCGTCCATTCGACGTGAACCAATCGGTGTTATCGGTCAGGTCACTCCGTGGAACTATCCGCTGAACATGGCAACCTGGAAGTTCGCTCCAGCCCTGGCTGCCGGAAACACGATAGTTCTCAAGCCTTCCGACACGACTCCCGCCTCGACTCTGCTGCTCGCCGAAATTGCGTCCGAGTTCTTGCCTAAGGGCGTTTTTAACGTCGTCGCCGGTGACCGTGACACCGGGCGTGCTTTGGTCGAACACCCAACCCCTCAGATGGTGGCGATCACCGGATCGGTTCGTGCCGGCATGGAGGTTGCGAAGAGCGCTTCTAGCGACCTCAAGCGAGTGCACCTCGAGCTTGGTGGCAAGGCTCCTGTAATCGTGTTTGCCGATGCCGACCTCGACCGTGCCGCAGCCACCATTGTTGCAGCCGGTTTCTTCAACGCCGGTCAGGACTGCACCGCGGCTACCCGACTTCTGGTGCACAGGGATGTTCACGACGAGTTCGTGGCCAAACTGGTGGCCGAGGTCAGGGCGAATGCCAAGACCGGAACACCAGACCGAGACGACATCCTCTTCGGTCCTGTGAACAACGCCAACCAGCTTGAGCGAGTAAAGGGATTCATCGAGCGACTTCCAGACCACGCATCGATAGCTGTCGGTGGAAACGTCATCGAGAGCTCCGGCTACTTCCACGAGGCCACCGTGCTCACCGGTCTCAAGCAGAAGGACGAGCACATCCAGAGCGAAATCTTCGGTCCTGTCATCACTGTTCAATCGTTTGCAAACGACGACGAGGCGATGACCTGGGCCAACGATGTCAACTACGGTTTGGCATCCTCGGTCTGGACCGCAAACCACACCCGCGCAATGCGCTTTGCCAAGGGGCTCAACTTCGGTTGTGTCTGGATCAACGACCACATCCCGCTGGTTGCTGAGATGCCTCACGGCGGTTTCAAGCACTCGGGCTATGGCAAAGACCTGTCGAACTACGGGTTCGAGGACTACACCCGCATCAAGCACGTGATGCACTACATCGGCGACTAGCCGGTTTTCCACATTTCACGAGAGTGTGTGGCTTGGGCTCCGGTTCGGGCCACACACTTTTTTCATGTCTGCTATCTGGATGCTGCCCTCGCTCGCCATGGGCATCTATATGGGCTTCGCCAGCGGAATGTGGCAGCTCGCTTTCATGTCAATGGGGTCAGCGCTAATCGCCTTGATAGTTTCTAGGGCAGCCAGGCGCACTCGCAATGAACCGATCATTTCGTTGCATCCTCGTGCAAGGCGTTTGCTCGCCGATGGCAAAGTTGTTGGCTGGATTCGTTGGCTGGTGTCAAAGCGCATCCGAAAAGCGGTTCGAGCCGAAATCAATAATCTGATTGGTCGGCGAGAGGCTCGCGAATCGATTCGACGCATCCTTGGCACCATGAACATTCCGCCGCCCGGTTCGAAAACTGCGGCACTGTGTGGCGTCTCACGACTCGCCTCTTTCAACATCGAAATTACGGATGCTCCCCACATCTTTGTGGTGGGGCCAACCGGTTGCGGCAAGAGCCAACTCCTGCTGCTCATGCTTCGCTCGCTCACCGCGCGATACTCGCCAGCTCAGCTGGGAATCGCAATTATCGATTACAAGGGGGGTGCGCTGATTCGGACCTTGGCTTGCGATGCGAGACTTTGGCTTTCGGCTACCGACCTCCAACCGGGCGACTGGTGGGTCGAACTGGAGCAACAATTGCGGCTTAGAGAACAACACCTCGAGGCATCGGGAATCGCGGATTATCGCAGCGATCGGCTCGCTCCTTTGGTCACCTTTATCGATGAGTTGGGCGAAGCCGTTCGCAATCCCGCGGCAGCCAGGGTTGTCTCGGCCGTGGCTGCCAGAGGCCGTTCTTTGGGAATGTTTCTTGTGGCTTCGAACCAGGGTCTTTCTGGGGTTCCTCGCGAACTGCTGCTAAACCTGCGGATGCGCATCGCAATCGCTGGAATCGACCAGGTCGAACTTGTGCAGCTAGGCGCTAAGGCATCACCGCTGGTCAGCAAATCGTCAGACCTCGTCGCAGCTCGTGCAATAAAGCAGGGGCAAGTCGAGATCGACTTCGATTTTCCGCTACCCGTGGCAGATGAGTTCGGCTACTCCAGCGCTGACTCGATCGAAACCGAGTCGAGTTCGTGGGCGGCACCAACGGCTTCATTAGTCAGCAAGCCGTCGTGAGTGCTCAAACCTAGGGCCAGCGCTCCGTCAGAACGGCAAGCCGCCTTCCAACCCTTGTTTGCAAGGGCCTTTGCATATGGCAGGGTGGCGTTGGTCAGTGCATAGGTCGAGGTGTGAGGCACTGCACCTGGCATGTTGGCGACGCAATAGAAGATGGCGTCGTGCACCTTGAACGTCGGTTCGGCGTGGGTCGTTGGGTGTGAATCCGCGAAGCAACCACCCTGGTCGATAGCTATGTCAACCAGAACCGAGCCAGGTTTCATGCGCTTTACGTGATCGTTGTTCACAAGTTTCGGCGCTTTCGCGCCGGGGATGAGCACCGAACCTATCACGAGATCAGCATCAGTCACCGCCCTGTCGATCTCATAGGAATTGCTCGAAAGTGTCTTGAGTCGACCCGCGTAGTGGTGGTCGAGTTCGCGCAGGCGGTTGAGGTTTGTGTCGAGCACGGTCACTTCGGCACCAAGTCCCGCGGCCATTGCAACGGCGTTGGTTCCTGCGACGCCGCCACCAAGAACAACGACTTTTGCAGGGCGAGTGCCAGGCACTCCACCGAGCAAGGTTCCATTTCCGCCGTTGTGGCGCATCAGCGTTTGCGCACCGACCAACACGGAAAGTCGACCCGCCACCTCACTCATCGGGGCCAAAAGTGGGAGTTGACGCGACGGAAGTTGAACGGTTTCATAGGCGATCGAAGTCACCCTGTTTTTTATTAGCTCGCGCGTGAGAGCCGCATCCGCAGCGAGGTGAAGGAATGTGAAGAGCACCAGGCCTGGGCGAAGGTATTGGTATTCGGGTTCGATGGGCTCTTTCACTTTGAGCACGAGTTCGGCATTACTCCAAGCCTCCGCGGCACTCGTAACAATGGATGCGCCCGCTGCGCGGTATTCGTCATCGGTGATTGATGAACCGTTGCCTGCACCGCTCTGCACGAAAACTTCGTGTCCACCGGTGACTAGTTCGTGAACTCCGGCGGGGGTAATGGCTACTCGAAATTCGTTGTTTTTGATCTCACTAGGTACGCCGACCTTCATGATTTCTCCTCTGGCGGGCTCCTTTGCCACATCCGTTTACAGCCTAGCGGTTTTGCCTAGGTGAGAATAAAGCCCCGTAAATTTCGTGTTTCATTACTAGGTTTATGGTCTCGATACCCAGCATTATGTGGCAGTATTTTTGTGTACCTCTTGTACCTTCTGTGTTGGTCGGGCAAAAGCCCACTTATCTAAGGAGACGGCGTGAACAAGCCCCTTCCACAAGACCCCATGATGATTGAGCTAATCAAGCAGGCTCGTCGCCATCAAATGACACGAAGAACAGCGCTGGCTGGTGCCGGTGCTGGCGCGCTTGCAGTTGCGCTCGCTGCGTGTGCACCGGGTGGCTCAGATACCAAGCTCACCCCAGCAAAAGACATCTCCGACACAGACAAGTCTTTGGTCTGGCATAACTGGTCGCTCTACATGGATGAAACCGACGACGGTCGCTACCCATCTCTAGAAAAATTCCAGGCAGAGTCTGGCATCACCGTCGAATACAAGATTGAAATCGACGACAACGACACCTACTATGGCAAGGTCAAAGACCAGCTGATGCAGGGCAAAGACATCGGTGCAGACGTTGCCTGCCCAACCGAGTGGATGGCCGCACGCTGGGTCAACAACGGTTATGTGCAGAAAATGGATGCCGCCAACATCCCTAACAAAACGAACGTTGCACCTGCTTATCTCGGTGCGCAATACGACCCAGAGCGCGACTACACGCTGCCTTACCAGGGCATCCTCGGCGGAATTACCTATAACAAGGCCGCCTACAAGGAGGCCACCGGCAAGGATGCGCCCGGAAGCCTCGAGGACCTCTGGGATCCAGCGCTAAAGGGACGCGTCGGTGTGCTGTCAGAGATGCGCGACACCATCGGTCTGATCCTGTTGGCTCAGGGAATTAACATCGCCGACCCGAACAGCCTCACCGAAGACGCCTTCATGAACGCAATCGACTTCTTCAGAGGCAAGGTTGAAGACGGACAAATTGCTCGTATCAAGGGCAACTCCTATTCAGAAGACCTCAACAACGGCGACACCATCGCGGCAATTGCCTGGTCGGGAGACACCGTGCAGCTGAATCTATCAGCCGGTGAAGAGAAATATGGCTTCTTCATTCCTGAGTCCGGTGCCACAATCTCCGCCGACGTATTCACTATTCCGATGGGAGCCACCCACAAGCGCAACGTGGAAGAGTTAATCAACTTCTACTATGACCCGGCCAACGCTGCGATTCTGGCCGCTTGGGTTAACTACGTGACTCCGGTTGTTGGTGCAAAGGAAGAGGCAATCAAGCTCGACCCAGCCCTTGCCGAGAACCAGCTGATCTTCCCTTCCGAAGAATTCTTGAAGAATACTCACGGCTTCCGCTCGCTAACCGGCAAAGAAGAGCTCGCCTTCTCGAAGGCATTCCAAGAGATCCTCTTGGGCGCATAGTGGCCACAGAGTTTGTCGCTCGAGGTTCAGATCTCGAGTTGGTGGGCATCAGAAAAGAGTTTCCAGGCTTCACGGCAATCGAAGATCTCGATTTGCACATACCTGCTGGTGAATTTTTCGCCTTGCTTGGTCCGTCGGGATGCGGCAAGACCACAACCTTGCGCCTAGTGGCTGGTCTTGAAGCGCCTACCAAGGGAAAAATCCTAATCGGCGGCAAAGACATAACTTCGACGAAGCCGCACGAGCGTCCGGTGAACACCGTATTTCAGTCGTATGCGCTCTTTCCGCATATGAGCGTGCTCGAGAATGTTGCTTTTGGACTGCGTCAGCGCAAGGTGGATGACGCGCTCAAGAAGGCCGCCGAAGCGCTCGAGTTGGTTCAGCTTCCGCACCTGGCTCAGCGCCGACCACAGCAGCTTTCCGGAGGTCAGCAACAGCGTGTCGCTCTGGCCCGCGCGTTGGTCAATCGCCCATCCCTCTTGCTTCTCGATGAACCTCTCGGCGCTCTAGACCTAAAGCTTCGTCGCGAGATGCAGATCGAGCTCAAGGCGATTCAGATGGAGGTCGGCCTGACCTTCCTTCACGTCACCCACGACCAAGAAGAAGCCATGGACATGGCAGACACCGTTGCGGTGATGAACAAAGGTCGTATCGAGCAGATGGGTGCTCCCGAGTCGCTTTATGACCGCCCACACACCGTCTTCGTAGCCAAGTTCCTCGGCCAGTCGAACCTCTTCATCGGCGACATCGTCGAGTCTTCGGCAAACTCGCTGAGCATCAACGTGGCCGGCAACAAAATTTCCGTTCCGAAAGATCGGGCCGAAAAGCACGAAGGCAAGATTGCCATCGGGGTTCGCCCAGAAAAGGCTGACCTGCACCAAGTCAAACCAGCCGCGAGCTCGAGCGAGAATCTGATCGGTCCAGGCGAAGTGTTAGACATTCGCTTCACGGGCGTCAGCAACCAGTTCTTGGTCGAAATCCCGGGCATCGGTCTGGTCACCGTATTCGAGCAGAACGAGGGCAACAGCACCGTGGCGCTCGGCGATCAGGTGTATGTCACTTGGCAGGTAGCCCACTCGTTTGGGTTGGCCGATCTTCCAGACTCCGTCGAGGAATAAGCGATGGCATTCGCGGCATTCTCGAGCGGTTCGAAGACCGAATACAAAGCCCCCCGAAAGCAGTCTGTTCTAGTCGCAATGGCTTTGCTGCTTCCAGGAATGATCTACCTGGGCTTGTTCTTCATCACTCCACTCATGTCGCTTGTGGTTACTTCGCTCGAGGTTCCAGATGACTCCGGTGAAATCGGTCGCTACCAGTACGGGTTTGAGATCGCGAACTACTGGACGGTAATCGAAACCTATGGGCCGCACATCCTGCGTTCTTTCACCTATGCGTTGATTGCCACCATCCTTGCGCTTTTGATTTCTTATCCGCTTGCCTATTTCATAGGGATTCGGGCCCGAAAGTGGCCGCTGATTCAGAAGCTCGCACTCGCTCTGGTCATCGCACCATTCTTCATTTCGTTCCTGCTGCGCACTTTTGCTTGGAAGCAACTGTTCTCGAACGAATCCTGGATTGTCACGACCTTGCAGTCTTGGAACATACTCGCGCCGGATCAATATTTGGTCGGAACCGACTTCATGGTGATTTTCGGTCTGACCTATAACTTCATTCCGTTCATGACGTTGCCGCTCTACACCTCCCTGGAGCGACTCGATTTGCGTCTTCTTGAAGCTGGTTCCGACCTATATGCCACTCCGGCTAAGGTATTCCGAAAGGTAACGCTGCCAATCACGATGCCGGGCATCATCTCTGGAACGTTGATGACCTTCATCCCGATTGCCGGTGATTACATCAACGCCAGCCGAGACTTCTTGGGTTCGAGCGACACGGCGATGATCGGTAACGTCGTCGAGTCCAACTTCTTGAGAATCAACGACTATCCTTCGGCTTCCGCTCTGTCGGTGCTGCTGATGGCCGCGATCCTGGCTCTAGTGGTCTTCTATGTTCGTCGAAGTGGAACGGAGGATCTGCTGTGAAGTTTTCCCTCGGTCGCGCCGCACTTCCGATCTATGCGGTGCTGGCATTCGTTTATCTGCTGATTCCGATTGTCTACACCTTCATCTTTTCTTTCAACGACACTTTCAAGTCGAACATCGTTTGGCGCGGATTCTCGCTGAAAAACTGGACCGGCGTTTGTGAAGAGCAGGGTGTCTGTGAAGCCTTCGGCAACTCGATCTTGATTGGTGTGGTGTCGACCATCATCGCCACCGCTCTCGGCACCGCCATTGCCATAGCGCTGGTGCGCTACGACTTCAAGTTCCGCTCTGGCGTCAGCCTGCTTCTGTTCCTTCCGATGGCCACCCCAGAGATCGTTCTCGGTGCCGGTCTCGCTTCGCAGTTCTTCAACATGGGTGCCGAAAAGGGCCTAGTAACCGTGATCATCGCTCACGTGATGTTCTGTCTTTCGTTCGTTGTTGTCACAGTGAAGGCTCGTGTTGCCAGCCTCGACCCAGCTCTCGAAGAGGCCGGCTCAGATCTGTATGCGACCCCATCCCGTGTGTTCTGGAAGATCACCTTTCCACTTCTGATGCCGGGCATCCTCGCAGCGGCCCTGTTGTCGTTCGCTCTTTCGTTCGACGACTTCATCATCACCAACTTCAACGCTGGCCCACTATCGACCTTTCCGAAGTTCGTTTATACGGCCGCCTCAAAGGGAATCCCGGCAGCTGCAAACGTGGTTGGTTCGGCTGTCTTTATCGTTGCGATTCTGATTGTCGTCGCGGTTCAAGTTGGTTCCACGATCAAGGAACGTCGGCTAAAAGCCATCAAGTAACTAACGCGCGGCCGCTTTAGGCGAACAGCGCTTGTACTGCATCCCTGAAATGTTCGGTGTGGCGCTTGACGTCTTCGAGCGTGTGCGCGGGTGACATCAGAGCCATGTTGTGGAACGGGGTCATCAAGATTCCGCGGTTCAGTGCGTGCAGGTGAAGGTACTGCTGAAGTTCGAAGTCATCGGCATCGGCAGCTTCACGACCGGTCGTGGGCGCGGTCGCACGGAACGAATACTCGGCACGGCAACCGAGCTGCGAAACCTGCCAAGGAGCACCAAACTCGTCAATGATCGATTGAACGTCCTCGGTCCAAACGTCGCATAGAGCCTCCATCGACTCGAATGCCTCGGGAGTCAGCACCTCGGTCAGGGTGGCTGCCACCGCAGCCATAGATAGTGCGTTGCCCGCTAGCGTGCCACCAACGCCACCGACGTCGATGTGTTCGAGATGCAAGCTGTTGACTACCCGCTCGGTCAACTCGGCAGACATACCAAATGCGCCAGCCGGGATACCTGCTCCGATGGTCTTGCCAAGCACCACGGCATCGGGGTGAAGGTGACGTCGAGCGGTCATGCCGCCAGGACCCTCAGAGAGCGTGTGCGTTTCGTCGTGAATCAGAATCACACCATACTTCGAGGTCAGTTCGCGAAGACCCTCAAGATAGCCCGGCTCGGGCAACACGATTCCGATGTTGGTCATCGCAGGTTCGATTAGCATCGCCGCAACCTCGCCCGTGGCAAAGGCGCGCTCGGCCGCATCCAGGTCGTTGAATGGCACGACGATGGTTGTGTGTGCCGGATCGACCTGCGGGCCAATGTTGTTCTGGCGTGAAACGGTCGCACCGGCATCATCGAGATTGGCAAAAGTCTCGTCCACCGTGCCGTGGTAGCAGTAGTCGTGCACCACGACCTTGCTGCGGCCGGTCACGTGACGGGCATAGCGCAGAATGTGGCGGTTGGCGTCGGTCGCGGTGAGGGTGAACTGCCACTTTGGCACACCGAATCGATCGGCAAGGGTTTGCGCGGCTGCGGTTGCAGACTCGGTTGGCAGCATGAAGGTGATGCCCTTGTCGAGCTGACGCTTGATGGCAGCCACGGATGCGTCGGGGGAGTGACCGACCATGGCACCGGTGTCGCCCAGGCAGAAGTCGACGTAGTCGATTCCGTCAACGTCGCTGAAGTGGGAGCCCTTAGCGCTTTCGACATAAACCGGATAGCCACCTGGCCACTTGGCCATCCATGACATCGGCACACCCGACATCATCGGACCTTGAGCCTTGTCGTGCCTTTCGCGCGAGCGGGGGTGGTTGAGTTGGAAGAGTTCAACCTCTTGGTCGAAAAGTACGGCTAATTTTTCACGGTCGGCGTATGCCAATGGAATCACCCTTGATTCTGAGTCGTGTTTGGTTTTGCTAGAGAGCCGCGAGTCCGGCTTCGAGCACGTCTAGTGCGTCGTTTAGCTGTGCATCGCTAATCGGAAGCGGTGGCAAGAATCTGATCACGTTTCCGTAGGTTCCCGCGTTCAATACCAAAACGCCGTTCTGGTGACAGAACTTGACCACTGCGTCGACCGCCGCGGCGTTTGGGTTGTGGGTGCCGGGCTCGACGAATTCGATCGCGATCATGGCACCTCGTCCGCGCACGTCACCGATCACAGGGAACTTAGCCTTCATTGCCTCGAGGCGAGGCACCAGAATGTTCTGGATGCGGAATGCCTGTTCAAGCACACCACCCGCTTCGATCTGCTTCAGAACGGCAACGGCTGCGGCTGCGGCCACTGGGTTTCCTCCGTAGGTTCCGCCGATTCCACCCGGGTGCGATGCATCCATGATTTCGGCGCGACCGGTGACGGCGCTGATCGGCATACCGCCGGCAACTCCCTTTGCGATCGTGATCAGGTCGGGCTCGAAGCCCTCTTCATACTGGGATGCGAACCACTGGCCGGTTCGTGCGATACCCGATTGCACCTCATCGGCGACCATGACGATTCCGTTTGCTTTGGCCCAGGCGGCGATGGTGCGCAGGAACCCAGGGGCAGGAGCGATGAAGCCGCCCTCACCCTGAATTGGTTCGATTACAACAGCTGCAAGGTTGGCTGCCCCGACGCGCTTTTCCATGTAGGTGATTGCGCGGGCTGCGGCTTGTTCACCGGTCATCCCGGCTGGGTCGCGGAAAGGGTAAGACATCGGCACGTGGTGCACGCCGGGAGCGAATGGGCCGAAACCGGAGTTGTAAGGCATCGCCTTGAAGTTCATTGCCATCGTCAGGTTGGTGCGCCCGTGGTAGGCGTGGTCGAAAACCGCAATCTCGCCACGTCCCGTGAACTTGCGTGCAAACTTCACTGCGTTTTCGACTGCTTCGGCACCCGAGTTGAACAGCGCCGAACGCTTCTCGAAGTTACCGGGGGTGTACTTGTTGAGCAGTTCACACAGCTCGACATAGGGAACGTATGGAGTGACCGTGAACAGAGTGTGAGTGAGTTTCGCTACCTGCTCCTGAACAGCGCGAACGACTTCATCGTTGGTGTGCCCGATCGTGACCACGCCGATGCCCGAACCAAGGTCGGTGAACTGGTTGCCGTCAACGTCAATCAGGGTGGCTCCGTGGGCTCGGTCGATGTAGACCGGAAGGGCCGCTCCGACACCGTGCGAAACCTCTTTGAGGCGCTTGGCATGGAGTTCTTGGGACTTCGGCCCTGGAATGGCGGTTACGATTTTGCGCTCTAGCGCGACTGTTTGCTCGCTCATGTTTCAAGTCTACGCCTCGCCCCTTCATTCGCTTGCGAACGTTCGTCCAAGGATGGTGTGGCGGACGCTTTTGACTCGAGATGGCAAGATTGAAGCATGCGTCGCGTGATCATCCTCGGTTCAACCGGTTCGATTGGAACCCAGGCTCTCGAAGTCATTCGCGAGAACCGCGGCAGGTTCGAAGTCGTCGGGCTGGCTGCAGGACTAAACGCAGAGTTGCTCGAGTATCAGCGTGTCGAGTTTGGAGTAGCCGCAGAAGCGGCCGTGTTGGGAGCTCAGGCTGCCACGACTTTGGTCGAATCGGTTAGCGCCGATGTAGTGGTGAATGGCATTACGGGCTCGATTGGTCTGGCTCCAACTCTTGCCGCGCTCGCGAGTGGTGCAACCTTGGCGCTGGCCAATAAAGAGTCTCTGATTGTCGGCGGTCAGCTGGTCAAGGATGCGGCGCGCGCAGGGCAAATCGTGCCGGTCGACTCCGAGCACTCGGCGCTGGCGCAGTGTCTGCTGGGCGGCAAACCTTCTGAGGTGCGCAAACTGATTCTGACCGCATCCGGTGGACCTTTTCGCGGATGGTCGCGCGAGCAACTCGCATCGGTCGCCCCTGCGCAAGCTCTCGCGCATCCCACCTGGGTAATGGGCAAGGTGGTTACCACCAACTCGGCAACGCTTGTTAACAAGGGGTTGGAGATCATCGAGGCTCATCTGTTGTTTGACATTCCGTTTGACCGAATCGAAGTGACCGTTCACCCGCAATCGATCGTTCACTCGATGGTTGAGTTTGTCGATGGTTCGGTTTTGGCGCAATGCTCGCCGCCAAACATGAAACTTCCTATTGCACTCGGCATGTCTTGGCCAGACCGCCTCGACTCGGTTGCTCCTGCCTGTGACTGGACCACTGCATCCACCTGGACCTTTGAACCATTGAACGAGTCGGTCTTCGGCGCGGTGCGCCTGGCCCGTCAGGTGGGTTCGGCCGGGCTAACCTACCCGGCGGTTTACAACGCGGCCAACGAACAAGCAGTCGAGGCCTTTCACGATGGGCGAATCGGATTCAATCAAATCGTTGATCTAGTCGAGCGGGTCGTCGACGCACACCAGCCGGAGCCTCAGCTTTCGCTCGATTCGGTTTTGCGCGCCGAGAAATGGGCTCGTGACCGTGCGGATGCACAAATCGCCACCGCCTGTTAGTAACTACACAGGGTTTTGTCAGACGCAAAAGTTAGGTTCTGCTCATGAGTGAATCGGTTCTCTACCTCGTCGGCATATTGATCATGGTGCTCGGCATCGCACTTTCGATCGGGCTCCACGAGTTTGGCCACCTGATTCCCGCTAAAAAATTCGGTGTTCGAGTGCCAAACTGGGCAATCGGTTTTGGGCCGAAGCTCTTTGGTCGCAAGGTGGGCGAGACCGAATACTCGGTGCGGCTCATCCCGCTGGGCGGATTCATCACCCTGATCGGAATGTATCCCCCCGAAAAGCCCGGAAACGAAGGCAAGAAGCGACTGTTTGCCAACATGATTGCTGCTGCCCGCGATGCCCACAGCGAGCACGTGCAGCCGGGCGATGACAATCGAATGTTCTATCAGTTGCCCGCATACAAGCGCATCATCGTGATGTTTGGCGGCCCGTTGATGAACTTGGTGCTAGGCGTGGCAATGATCAGCTCGGCACTTGTATTTGTCGGGCAACCCCAGCGTGTCAATCAGATCGACTCGGTTGTCGGTTGTGTCGAGCAGATGGTCGACCCAAAGGCGGAGTGCGGTCAAGATTCGAAACCAACTCCCGCAGTCTTGGCTGGGCTTGAGGCAGGCGACAAGATTATCGAGGTCAACCGGCAAAAGATCGACCAGACCACCGAGTTTTTCAAGGGTGATGTCCACAGTTCGAACTGGACCTACTCGCTCCTGGTGCAGCGCGGTGAAGATCAGATCGAACTAAGTCTTTCGCCAGCGATTGCTGCGCTGCCATACGTTGGGGCCGATGGCAAAGTCGCTGTCGATGCCAATGGCGACTACTTGCTGAAAGACCGCGGTTATCTCGGCGTGCGCTGGGCCACTTCTCGGGTGCCTGTCGGGGCCGATGTTGCTCTGCGCGCGAGCGGCGAGATTACGGCTCAAACCATGGGGTTCATCGTGCAGTTCCCCGTGGCTGTCTACGACTCGGTGTCTAGCCTTTTCACCGACAAGCCCAGGGCGGGCGACGGAGCGATTTCAATCGTCGGAATCGGGCAGATCGCCGGTGAAGCGAATGCCAACCAGAACGCAACTCTGGCCGATCGCGTTTATCTCAACTTGATGTTGCTCGGTTCGCTCAACCTGGCCCTGTTCGCGTTCAACATGATTCCGCTACCTCCGCTCGACGGAGGTCACATCGCCGGGGCAATCTACGAATACCTCAAGCGCGGCGCATACCGCTTAGCCCGCAAGCCAGATCCGGGCCCGGTCGACACAGCTCTCATGGCTCCGGTGTCGGGCATCATGTTCATCCTGTTGCTACTCGCGGGAGTTGCAATGATAGTCGTAGACATCGTCAACCCGGTCGGGCTTTAGCCTTCGATTTTGAGCAAGCGCGTGGAACAAAATCGGTCGCTCCTATGCTTGTATCTGTCTAGTGAGTCGAAAGAGAGTTAGCAGCACGTGCCAGCAGTAAATCTTGGGTTGCCAAAGACCCCGCCACCGACCCTAGCCCCGAGACGCAAGACCCGTCAGATCATGGTGGGCAAGGTTGCCGTGGGTGGCGACGCCCCGATCTCGGTGCAATCGATGTGCACCACCCCGACCACAGACGTCAACGCAACGCTTCAGCAGATCGCCGAGTTGACGGCATCCGGTTGTGACATTGTTCGCGTAGCGGTGCCAAGCCAGGACGATGCCGACCGACTGCACCTGATTGCTCGCAAGTCACAGATTCCGGTAATTGCCGACATCCACTTTCAGCCTAAATACGTGTTTCAAGCAATCGACGCCGGTTGCGGCGCTGTTCGCGTAAACCCCGGCAACATCCGTCAGTTCGACGACAAGGTTGGTGAAATCGCCAAAGCCGCCAAGGATGCGGGCGTCTCGATCCGCATCGGTGTCAACGCTGGCTCGCTCGACCCGCGTCTGTTGCAAAAGTATGGCAAGGCGACCCCCGAAGCCTTGGTTGAATCCGCGGTCTGGGAGGCCTCGCTCTTCGAGGAGCACGACTTTCACGACTTCAAGATTTCGGTCAAGCACAACGACCCGGTGGTCATGGTCAAGGCATACGAAATGCTCTCTGAACGAGGCGACTGGCCACTGCACCTTGGCGTGACCGAAGCCGGTCCCGCCTTCCAAGGCACAATCAAGTCTTCGGTCGCATTCGGCGCGCTTCTTTCGAAGGGCATCGGCGACACCATCCGTGTTTCGCTATCCGCGCCACCGGTTGAAGAGATCAAGGTGGGTTCACAGATTCTCGAGTCGCTGAACCTTCGCCCACGAAAGCTCGAAATCGTGTCGTGCCCGTCTTGCGGTCGCGCGCAGGTTGACGTCTACACCCTCGCAAACGATGTCACCAAGGGTCTCGAAAAGATGACCGTTCCACTTCGAGTCGCCGTTATGGGCTGCGTTGTGAACGGTCCGGGCGAGGCTCGCGAGGCCGACCTGGGTGTTGCATCGGGCAATGGCAAGGGTCAGATTTTCGTCAAGGGTGAGGTCATCAAGACCGTTCCCGAGAGCGAAATCGTGGCAACGCTGATCGAAGAGGCAAACCGCCTGGCCGCCACCATGGATCCGGCCCTCGTCGGCAGCCCGCAGGTTCTCGTCGCTGAAAAGTAAGCCCAGCCAGAGCCAAATAGCGCTCTCGCTGGTAACCTTGCCACTATGCCTATTCGACTTTCAAGCCTGTTCTTGCGCACGTTGCGCGAAGATCCAAACGAAGCCGAAGTAGCCAGCCACAAGCTTTTGCTCCGCGCCGGTTACATTCGTCGCGCTGCTCCCGGGGTTTACACCTGGCTTCCGCTCGGACTCGCGGTAAAGGCCAAGGTTGAGAAGATCGTCCGCGAAGAAATGGCCAACGCAGGGGCTCAAGAAGTGTTCTTCCCCGCGTTGCTGCCGCGCGAGCCTTATGAGGCGACCGGCCGCTGGACCGAGTATGGCGACAACCTGTTCCGTCTGCAAGACCGCAAGAAGGCCGACTATTTGCTCGCGCCAACCCACGAAGAGATGTTCACGTTGCTCGTGAAAGACCTTTATTCGTCATACAAAGACCTGCCTGTCTGCCTCTATCAGATTCAGAACAAATACCGCGACGAAGCTCGCCCACGCGCGGGTCTGCTTCGCGGTCGAGAGTTCGTGATGAAAGACGCCTACTCGTTCGACGTCACCGATGAGGGTCTAGTTGCCGCCTATCAGGCGCAGCGCGACGCCTACGAGCGAATCTTCACCCGCCTCGGAGTCGAATACGTAATCGTCAAGGCGGATGCCGGCGCGATGGGTGGCTCCGCCTCAGAAGAGTTTTTGAGCCCGAGCCCGATCGGCGAGGACACCTTCGTGCGCTCGCCGGGCGGATACGCCGCAAACGTTGAAGCGGTCAAGACCCCCGCCCCGGCCGCTCAACCAATCGAAGGACTCGCCGCTGCTGTAGTTCACGATTCGCCAAACACGCCGACCATCTCATCCTTGGTTGACCTAGCGAACGCAAACGTTCCACGCAAAGACGGTCGCAGTTGGACCGCCGCAGACACCCTCAAGAACGTTGTGCTGGCGCTAACCAGCCCTGAGGGCAAGCGCTCGCTGGTCGTTGTTGGCATTCCTGGCGACCGTGAGGTCGACGCCAAGCGTGCCGAGGCTGCCTTTGCACCGAACGACGTCGAGCCAGCCACCGAAGAGGACTTCGGCAAAAATCCAGCGCTCGTGAAGGGCTATATCGGCCCGGTCAAGGATGGTCAACTCGTGCTCGGCAAGGAGTCGACCTCGGGCATCCGCTATCTGCTCGATCCACGCGTTGTTGATGGAACCGCCTGGATTACCGGCGCAAACGTCGACCAGAAGCACGTTTTCGACCTTGTCAAGGGTCGCGACTTCGATGCCGATGGTGTCGTAGACATCGCCGAGGTGCGAGCCGGCGACCCGGCTCCAGATGGTTCGGGGCCACTCGAACTGGCTCGCGGTATCGAAATCGGTCACGTCTTTCAGCTCGGTCGCAAGTATGCCGAAGCGCTCGACCTCAAGGTGCTCGACGAAAACGGCAAGCTGGTCACCGTGACCATGGGTTCCTACGGAATCGGTGTCACGCGACTCGTCGCCGTGCTCGCCGAGGCAAACCGTGACGAGAAGGGGCTCATCTGGCCGACATCCGTGTCGCCAGCTGACATTCACGTGGTCGCCGCTGGCAAGGATGAAGTGGTCTACGAGACCGCCGAACGTCTGGTTGCTAAACTCGAGTCCGCTGGCAAGTCTGTGATTTATGACGACCGCTTGAAGGTAAGCCCTGGAGTCAAGTTTGGCGATGCCGAATTGCTCGGAGTGCCTCAGATCGTAATCGTTGGCAAGGGCTTAGAACAGGGCGAGGTCGACCTGTGGGATCGCCGCACAGGCGAACGCCGCTCGGTCAGGCTAGAATCGGCACTGACAGAACTCGTCTAGCCCGATAGGCTCAACAAGTTCTAGAATTCATAACTAACTAGTGGCCGAGGAGGCGTCTTCATGGACATCGATTTGAGAGTTCTGAAGTCCCTTGAGAGTGAAAAGGATATCCCTTTCACCGAGCTTGTCGAAATCATCGAGGGCGCTATTTTGGCTGCCTACTACCGCACCGTCGGCGTGATTCCCAAGAAGGACGACCCTCAGAACAGTCGCGCTTACCTAGACCGCAAGACCGGCCACGTGACGATTTTCACCCGTGAACTCGACGAAGATGGCAACCCGAACGGTCCGGAGGTCGATGTAACCCCAGAAAACTTCGGCCGCATCGCCGCCTATTCTGCCAAGCAGGTCATCACCTCGCGCCTTCGCGCAATCGCCGACGAAGGCCTGATGGGCGAGTTCTCTGGCAAGGTTGGCGACATCGTGATGGGAACCATCCAGCAGGGCACTCGTCCGCACATGATTGCCATCGACCTAGGTCCGCTAGAGGCTCAGTTGCCGGCTGAAGAGCAGGTTCCTGGCGAGGAATACACCCACGGCAAGAAGATTCGCGTCTACATCACCAAGGTAGAAAAGGGCACCCGCGGCGGACCGATGATCACCGTTTCGCGCCGCCACAAGATGCTCGTTCGCAAGCTTTTCGCGCTCGAGGTTCCTGAAATCGCCAGCGGCGTTGTCGAGATCATGCAGGTAGCCCGCGAAGCAGGCCACCGCACCAAGCTCGCGGTTCGCGCCAACGAGGCTGGCGTCAATGCCAAGGGCTCGTGCATCGGCCCGTTGGGTCAGCGTGTTCGTGCCGTATCCGCCGAGCTGAACGAAGAGAAAATCGACATCGTCGACTGGAACGAAGACATCGTCAAGTTCGTCGCCCAGGCTCTTTCGCCTGCGAAAATCTCGAGCGCCTTCCTGATTCCGTCAGAAGCGGATGGTCGCCCTCACGTGCGTGCCCTCGTACCCGACTACCAGCTCTCGCTAGCCATCGGCAAGGAAGGCCAGAACGTCCGTTTGGCTGCCGACCTGACCGGAGCCAAGATCGACATTCAGCCCGAAAGCATTCTCGACGGCGAGTAGTCCTAGCCACACACGACACTGGGGGCTAGAATGGAACCTGTTAGAACCTGCGTTGGCTGTCGCCAGCGCTCCTCCCGAAACTCGATGATCCGAATCGTCCGTGCCGAAAACTCTTTGGCGCTAGACCTCTCGGGTGGTCTTTCGGGCAGGGGAGCGTGGCTTCATCCGAGTTCTGACTGCTTGAGACTTTCGATTGAGCGCAAGGCCTTTGGTCGAGCACTGAAAGTCACCTCGCAGCTAGACGCGTCGGCACTGATCAAACACATAGAACAGGCAGAAACGATGTTGGCAAAAAATGAGTAGCTCGAAATGAGTGCCCAACAGCTTTAACGGCCTGCCCTGCTCGGGGTAGGCCCCCGAACAGAGGAAATTAATGGCGCTTCGCGTTTATGACATCGCCAAAGAACTTGGAATCGATACCAAGGATGCTTTGGCAAAACTTGAGCAACTTGGCGAATACGTCAAGAGTGGCTCATCCACAATCACCCCGCCGGTAGCCAAGAAGCTGCGCGACGCCTTCCCGAACGCCAAGCCGAAGGAAGAGCCAAAGCCGGTTGCCAAGGCTGAGCCAAAAGCAGAAGCACCGGTTGCGCCGGCAGCCCCCGCTGCGCCAGCCGCTCAGGCACCGACTGCTCCGGCAGCTCCAGCGGCCACGCCTGCAGCGTCTTCTGCCGCTCCGGCAGCCCCGTCGGCCGACAAGCCAGCACCGGGTGCTCCCTCGGCGACTCCGGGCATCCCACGTCCTGGCAACAATCCTTTTGCTTCGGCGCAGGGAATGGGCATTCCTCGCCCAGTTTCCCGCCCGGGTAACAACCCATTCGCTCCATCCCAGGGCATGGGACGCCCAGGCCAAGGTCGTCCGGCTGGTGCTGGCGGTCCGGGTCGTCCGGGTGGTCCAGGTCGTCCGGCTGGTGCCGGCGGTCCGGGTCGACCAGGTGGTGGCCCCGGCGGCGCAGGCCGTCCAGCCGGTGCAGGCTTCGGCGGTCCTCGTCCCGGTTTCGGTGGCGGCGCAGGCGCTCCTGCCGGCGCAGGTTTCGGTGGCCCAGGTGGTGCCGGTCGTCCTGGTGGCGGTCCAGGTGCTGGTCGCGGTCGCGGTGTCGGTGGTGGAACCTCCGGTGCCTTCGGTAAGGGTGGCCCTCGCGGTTCGTCCAAGGCGAGAAAGTCAAAGCGCGCCAAGCGCGAGGAATACGAACAAAGAACTGCGCCGAGCCTAGGTGGCGCGGTCGTGCCACGCGGAGACGGAAACACCGTTTTGCGTCTGCGTCGCGGTGCGAGCATCCAGGACTTTGCCGACAAGATTGATGCCAACGCGGGTCAGCTGATCACAGTGCTGTTCCACCTCGGTCAAATGGCGACCGCGACAGCATCTCTAGATGAAGACACCTTTGCGATCCTCGGCGAGGAGCTCGGCTACAAGGTTGAGATCGTTTCGCCTGAGGACGAGGAGCGCGAGCTGTTCGAAGGCTTCGGTCTCGACATCTCGACCGACTACGAAGACGACGAAGAAGACCTAGAGGCTCGTCCGCCGGTTGTCACCGTTATGGGTCACGTTGACCACGGTAAGACTCGCTTGCTCGACACCATCCGCAAGTCGAACGTCATGGCTGGTGAGGCTGGTGGAATCACCCAGCACATCGGTGCTTACCAGGTTCATGTTATGCACGACGGCATCGACCGAGCGATCACCTTCATCGACACCCCGGGTCACGAGGCGTTCACCGCCATGCGTGCTCGTGGTGCTCAGGTCACCGACTTGGCCATCCTCGTGGTTGCCGCCGACGACGGTGTCATGCCTCAGACCATCGAAGCCTTGAACCACGCTCAGTCGGCCGGTGTGCCGATTGTGGTTGCGGTCAACAAGGTCGACAAAGAAGGTGCAAACCCCGCCAAGATTCGTCAGCAGTTGACCGAGTTCAACCTCGTTGCCGAAGAATACGGTGGCGATGTCATGTTCGTAGACGTTTCGGCGTTGACCGGCAAGGGCATCGACGACCTTCTCGACGCGGTGCTGCTAACCGCGGATGCCGCTCTCGACATGCGTGCCAACCCGAACAAGGATGCGCGTGGTGTTGCCATCGAAGCCAACCTCGACAAGGGTCGTGGATCGGTTGCAACCGTTCTGATTCAGTCGGGAACCCTCGAAGTTGGAGACTCGATCGTGGCTGGTTCGTCTCACGGACGTGTTCGCGCCATGTTCGACGAAAACGGCACTCCGGTTCAGTCGGCTGGACCATCGCGTCCCGTTCAGGTTCTCGGCTTGCAGTCTGTTCCTCGCGCCGGTGACACCTTCGTGGTTACCGATGACGAGCGTCAGGCTCGCCAGATCGCCGAAAAGCGTGAAGCCGCCGACCGCAACGCTCTGCTGGCCAAGACCCGCAAGCGCGTCAGCCTCGAAGACTTCACCAAGGCTCTCGAAGAAGGCAAGGTTGAGGCACTCAACCTGGTCATCAAGGGTGACGTATCTGGTGCGGTAGAAGCCCTCGAAGACTCGTTGCTCAAGATCGAAGTGGACGACAGCGTACAGCTGCGCATCATCCACCGCGGTGTTGGTGCAATCACCGAGTCGGACGTCAACCTGGCTACCGTCGACAACGCCATCATCATCGGCTTCAACGTTCGACCAGACAACAAGGCCAAAGAGCGCGCCGACCGCGAAGGTGTCGACATTCGTCACTACTCGGTCATCTATGCAGCACTCGATGACATCGAGCAGGCCCTCAAGGGAATGCTCAAGCCGGAATACGAAGAAGTTCAGCTCGGCACCGCCGAAGTTCGCGACATCTTCAAGTCGTCAAAAGTTGGCACCATCGCTGGTTCCTACGTTCGAAGCGGTTCGATCAAGCGCAACTCCTCGGCACGTGTTCTTCGCGCCGGTGCGGTCATCGCTGACAACCTCAAGATCGAATCGCTCAAGCGATTCAAGGATGACGCCACCGAAGTCAAGACCGACTACGAATGTGGTATCGGTTTGGCCGGATTCAACGACATCCAGATCGACGACGTCATCGAAACCTTCGAGATGCGCGAGAAGCCGCGAGTCTAGTCATGGCAGATGTTGCACGCGCCAGAAGGCTGGCGGAACGAATCAAGGTGTTGGTTGCCGAATCGCTGGATCGGGTCATCAAAGACACCGACCTCGGCTTGGTAACCATCACCGACGTTCGGGTTACCCCCGACCTGTCTCACGCAACGGTGTTTTATTCGGTCTATGGCTCGGCAGACGTGATTAGTCGCTCAACCGAGATCATGACCAGAAACACCGGCCGCATTCGAGGCGAGGTTGGTCGACACCTGCAGATTCGCGTTACTCCAACCCTCGAATTTTTGGTGGATGAGGTGCCAACCACAGCAGCGCACCTGAGCGAGTTGCTCGCGGAGGCCAAGAACCGCGATGCCGAGGTTGCTCGACTGGCTGCCGAAGCCAAGTATGCGGGCGAGGCGAACCCTTATAAAGAGCCAAAGCATGAGGAAGACGAAGACTAATTGACCAAGGTCAGCGGTCTGCTTCTGATTGACAAGCCCGAAGGCTGGACCAGTCACGACGTGGTTGCGAAGACGCGCAACCTCGCCTCCACTCGCAGGGTCGGTCATGCCGGAACACTCGATCCGATGGCCACCGGGTTGCTCGTTCTCGGGCTAAACAACGCCACTAAGCTGCTCACCTTTTTGGTCGGTGAAGGCAAGACCTATCTCACGACCATCCGCTTGGGCGCTTCGACCATTACCGACGACCGCGAAAGCGAATACGTCGAGTTGGCGAGCGCTTCGGCACTGGCGTTAGTCGACGAAGCCGCTATCAAGTTGGCGATGAGCAAGCTAACCGGCGAGATCATGCAGGTGCCATCTTCGGTCAGTGCTATTAAGGTCAATGGCGAGCGCGCATACGCCAAGGTACGCGGGGGAGACGAGGTCAAGCTCGCTGCCCGACCCGTCACGGTATCGCGATTCGAAATGCTCTCAACCCCACGACCGGTCAAAGACGGTGATCACGAGTTCGTCGATTTCGACGCGATCATCGACTGCTCATCCGGAACCTACATTCGTGCACTCGCGCGCGACCTGGGCGCAGCGCTCCAAGTTGGCGGACACCTTACGGATCTGCGCCGAACCAGAGTTGGTGCCTATAACGTGGCTTCGGCCACCGAGTTGAGCTCAATCAACCCACAAGACCTGCCGATTTTGAACAGCGCGGATGCGGCACGCACGCAGTTTGCGATTCGCGAACTTTCCGCGGCCGAGGTAATCGACCTGCGTCACGGAAAACGTGTTTCGATCGGAGAGATTCAGTCACCCGAGCGGTCGCAAGTGATTGCAGGATTCAGTCCCGATGGCAGCCTCGTTGCAATGCTCGAGATTTCGGGCAAGCAACTCAAGTCTGCTGTGGTATTTATCGAGGAGTCCGAGTGATCGACTGGCTTTATTACACACTTGTCATCACCGCTGGCGCATCCGCGTTTTGGTGCCTCGTGCTCGCCATGTTCGGCTTCAAACCAGGCATGTTCAGCCTCGCCCAGATGGTGCTGCTCGAAGTTCTGCTCGTGGTGCAGTTGATCACAACCAGCGTGTTGGTTTCGGCTGGCGCTCAGTCGAAGGGCGATGTCGTCGAGTTCTTCGGTTATGTCTTGGTGGCCATGATGGTGCCGGTTGGGGGAGTCATCTGGGCTCTCGTTGAACGCACCCGCGTTTCCTCGATGGTCTTGGCAGTAGCCGCGCTCACCGTTGCGGTCATGACCGCTCGAATGGCTCAAATATGGGGTCTGGCTTGAGCCAGTTCGAAATCTTTTAGGCTTATCCATATGGCAAGCAAGCAAAGCATCGGAATCGGCAGGTTGCTCATCGCCGTCTACGGAGTCTTCGCTCTTTCAGCCACTGCTCGGGCTAGCTATCAACTTTTTCGCAAGTTCGACGAAGCTCCGATTGCCTACTCACTTTCGCTCGTCAGCGCTGTCACTTATATTCTGGTCACCATCTCGCTTGCTCGCGCAGCCGGATTCTGGCAGAAGGCAGCCAAACCTCTGGTCGTCTTTGAATTGGCTGGTGTATTGCTGGTTGGCACACTTTCGATTGTCGTTCCTTCACTCTTCAAGCACCCGTCGGTGTGGAGCGAGTACGGCATCGGTTATGGTTTCTTGCCCCTCATCCTGCCGATCTTGGCTCTGTTCTGGCTCAGAAAACGGTCGGCATGATCGAGTGGAGAACCCCGGATGAGGTGCCACAAGACTTCGCCGAAACCGCTGTCACGATCGGCAAGTTCGACGCGATCCACCTAGGCCACCAGGCTTTGCTCGCTTCGTTGATTGACCTTGCCGAAAATGACGCACTTTCACCGGTTGTGCTGACCTTTGCTAACCACCCAAACGTGGTCCTTGCGCCGAAAGCCGTGCCACTTCCGGTAATCGGAGCCACACAGCGCAGGCAGCTATTCGAAGAGGCCGGTGTTGAGGGGCTACTAAACCTCGAGTTCAACGTCGAGTTGGCGGCTCTAACCCCAGAACAGTTTGTTCGCACTCACCTCGTCGACGGTCTGAAGGCTCGCTGGGTTTTGGTTGGTCAAGGTTTCCGGTTCGGGGCACGCGGTGAAGGCTCGGTCGATACCTTGCGCGAACTCGGCGCGAGATTCGGGTTCCGAGTCGTCGAAATGCCGCGTCTCGAACTCGGCGGAGAAGTGATTTCGACCACTCGAGTGCGCAACACCTTGGATGCCGGTGATGTTCGTATGGCCGCCAAGTTGCTCGGTCGCAACCACACCACTACCGGCATCATTGAGCACGGCCTCAAGATCGGTCGCCAAATCGGATTCCCAACCGCGAACATGTCTCGTGATGCCGAAGGCTACCTTCCCTTGGATGCCGTCTATGCGGGCTGGCTCTATGCAGGTGCCGAGCGCTACCCGGCCGCACTCTCGGTCGGAATCAACGAAACCTTCCAGGCCGTGCCAAGGCTGATTGAGGCTCACGTAATCGATCGCAACGACCTCGACCTCTATGACCAGGTGGTCACTCTCGAATACACCGACTTTATTCGTCCGGCAGCCAAGTTCGACGGCATCGAAAGCCTCGTCGAGCAAATCAACCGAGACATCGACCGGGTTCGCGAACTCCTAGACTGATACCCTGCTATCTATAGCCGACCGAAGGAAAACTCATGGAACCCGTTCCTATGTGGCAGCCTCAAAACCAGCGTCCGCCGATTACCTTTGTCGACGCCATCGCTCTCGGTTTCAAAAACTTCACCAACTTCCGAGGCGTGTCTCGCCGCAGTGAATACTGGTACTGGACACTATTCACGGTGCTGTTGGGTATGGTTGCCGGCACTCTGGACACCGGTGTTGCCACCGCCATCCCAAACTTCACAGCAATCAACGACGTCGCCTCGATCGTCCTGCTGCTGCCAACCCTCACCGTCACTGTGCGTCGATTCAGGGATGCGGGCTTCTCGCCTTGGCTCTTACTCTTGCAGCTCATCCCCGTCTTTCTTTTTATAGCTCTGCTGGTCAGCGCGGTGTCCTCAGCAGCGCCGTTCTTCAGCCAGTACACCGAAGCCGAGTTGAACACCATGGTGAACGAACTGATCGACAAGGGCACCGGGCCACTCGCCACTGCCATCCAAGGCGGTTTGTTCAGCGGCGTGCTCGGTTTGGCGTTGATTGTGCTCTTGGTCTCGTTGGCCATCGGAATCTGGCAGCTAGTGATACTTTGCCGCCCAACTAAGACCTTCGAACAGGGCAACAAGTACGTCGCACCAACTGCGCCGACTCAGCCACTCAGCCAGCAACCAAATAACTGGGACGACGGCGGCACCACCTCCTAAGCCGTAAGTTCGATCTGGGCTGGCGTAGAACCGCCGGCTCGGGTATGCTTGTGAAGTTGCCGTGTAACGGCCGCGGATAAAGAGAGCTCAAGTCGAAGTGAAGTGGGCGCCGCGCAGCGAGGTTTAGAAAGGACCGAGTTATGGCACTAGAAGCAAGCGTTAAGACCGCAATCATCAACGAATACGCAACCCACCCAGGTGACACCGGTTCTCCTGAGGTTCAGATCGCTGTTCTGACTCAGCGCATCAAAGACCTCACTGAACACCTCAAGGAGCACAAGCACGACCACCACAGCCGTCGTGGCCTTCTTCTTCTTGTTGGTCAGCGTCGTCGCCTTCTTGGCTACCTGCAGAACGTTGACATCAACCGCTACCGTGCGCTCATCGAGCGTCTCGGACTGCGTCGATAGGTCTTCAAACAATATCGCCCCGATTCGTCGGGGCGATTTTCTTTAACAGCACTTCTAGCCTTTGTCGGTGTCACCTGTTACCCTTGAAAAGAGCGATGAAGCGAGTTTGCTGGTCTTCGGTCGTGGATCTTGGGGTTTCTTCCAAGGTTTTCAACTGCAGACCAGGGCAATCCACACCATTGTGGTCACGTTTACTCGCCTCCTACGCTCACGCGCGACAACTCCAACAGTTGGCGCTGCCGCGCATTTTGAGGAATAAAGAGGAGGGACCATGGTAGGTCCAGACAACCACGAGCCGATGGACGGCACGGAATACGAATATGCAATCATCGACAACGGCAAGCACGGCAAGCGTGTAATCCGTTTCGAAACCGGGCGTCTAGCCCAGCAGGCACAGGGTGCCGCATCCGTCTACCTAGACGGAGAAACCATGCTTTTCTCGGCGACCACCGCCAGCAAGCAGCCAAAAGACCAGTTCGACTTCTTCCCTTTGACTATCGACGTCGAAGAAAAGATGTATGCAGCCGGTCGCATCCCAGGGTCGTTCTTCCGTCGTGAAGGCCGCCCAACCACCGACGCGATTCTGGCTTGTCGCCTGATCGACCGTCCACTTCGCCCTTCGTTCGACGACGGTCTCCGCAACGAGATCCAGGTAGTCGTGACCGTTATGGCGATCAACCCAGACGAGCTTTACGACGTCGTGGCGATCAACGCCGCATCCATGTCGACCAAGCTTGCCGGTCTGCCATTCTCTGGTCCGGTTGGTGGTGTGCGCGTTGCACTCATCGACGGTCAGTGGGTCGCTTTCCCTAAGCACTCGCAGCTCGACCGCGCCGTCTTCGACATGGTCGTTGCCGGTCGCGTTGTCACCGAAGCCGATGGTTCACACGACGTTGCAATCATGATGGTTGAGGCCGAGGCTACCGAAACCTCGTGGAACCTGATCAAGAACGAAGGCGCTCAGGCACCGACCGAAGAGATCGTGGCCCAGGGACTCGAGGCCGCCAAGCCTTTCATCAAGGAACTTTGCGACGCTCAGAGCCGTCTTGCTGCCCGCGCAGCCAAGCCGCTCACCGAATACCCACTGTTTCCGCCATACACCGATGAGGTCTTCGCGGCCGTTGCAGAGTTGGCTGAAGCCGAACTCGGCAAGGTCTACCTGATTGCCGACAAGCAGGCTCGCCAGGATGCTGACGACGCCCTCAAGGCATCGGTCAAGGAGCAGCTCGTTGCCAAGCTCGACGAGTCGCTGCACGGACAGATCTCGGCCGCCTACAAGTCGGTCACCAAGAAGGTCGTTCGTACCCGCGTTCTCAAGGAGAAGGTTCGTATCGACGGCCGTGGCCTAACCGACATCCGTGCGCTCGACGCTGAGGTTTCGGTATTGCCACGTGTTCACGGTTCGGCAATCTTCCAGCGTGGAGAGACCCAGATTCTCGGCGTCACCACCTTGAACATGCTCAAGATGGAACAGCAGATCGACTCGCTGAGCCCAGAGACCACCAAGCGCTATATGCACAACTACAACTTCCCGCCTTACTCGACTGGTGAAGTTGGCCGTGTTGGCACCCCGAAGCGCCGTGAAATCGGTCACGGTGCTCTCGCCGAGCGCGCACTGGTTCCAGTGCTTCCAGCTCGTGACGAGTTCCCATATGCGATCCGCCAGGTGTCCGAAGCTCTCGGTTCCAACGGTTCGACCTCGATGGGTTCGGTCTGTGCTTCGACTCTCGCTTTGCTAAACGCTGGTGTGCCACTGCGCGCACCGGTTGCAGGTATCGCAATGGGTCTGATCTCTGACACCGTAGACGGCAAGACCGAATACGCCGCCTTGACCGACATCCTCGGTGCCGAAGACGCACTGGGAGACATGGACTTCAAGGTTGCCGGAACTCGCGAGTTCGTCACCGCGATTCAGCTCGACACCAAGCTCGATGGAATTCCATCGGACGTTTTGGCTGGGGCGCTGACTCAGGCTCGTGACGCACGCGTGCGCATCCTCGATGTTATGAACCAGGCAATCAGCGAGCCAGACGAGATGGCACCAACCGCGCCTCGCGTCATCGCAGTGAAGATTCCGGTCGACAAGATTGGTGAGGTCATTGGTCCTAAGGGCAAGATGATCAACCAGATCCAAGAAGACACCGGAGCTGACATCTCGATCGAAGACGACGGTACCGTTTACATCGGTGCGACCGACGGTCCTTCGGCTGAGGCTGCCAAGGCTGCCATCAACGCAATCGCTAACCCTCACGTTCCTGAGATCGGCGAGCGCTTCCTCGGAACCGTCGTGAAGCTAGCCACCTTCGGTGCGTTCGTTTCGCTGGTTCCTGGCAAGGATGGTCTGCTGCACGTCTCTGAGCTCAAGAAGATCTCGGGCGGAAAGCGCGTGGAGAACGTCGAAGACGTGCTCTCGGTTGGCCAGAAGATTCAGGTCGAAATCACCAAGATCGACGACCGCGGCAAGCTTTCGCTTGCTCCTGTTGTCGAAGGTGAAGAAGGCGCTTCGAACGAGTCTTCCGACTCCGACGAAGAATAAGCAACGCTCAGTTCTGGTTTGTGCAAAAGATGACTGAACTTCAGTTTCCGCTAGACCAGACTGACCTCACGTTCACCGCTTCGGGTGGCAGTGTGATTCGTCGCACTGTTCTCCCGAGCGGTGTTCGTGTCTTAACCGAGGCCGTGCCCGGTGTGCAGAGCGCGTCGGTCTCGTTCTCGGTGCCGGTCGGCAGTCGCGATGAAACCAACGGGCACTTCGGTTCGACCCACTTCCTCGAACACCTGCTGTTCAAGGGCACGACCAAGCGCACCGCCCTCGACATCGCAATCGCCTTTGACTCGGTTGGCGGCTCATCCAATGCCTCGACGGGCAAGGAGCACACCTCCTACTACGCTCGCGTGCAGGAGTCGGCCGTTCCACTTGCCATCGACGTGATCGCAGACATGCTCACTTCCTCGGTGCTCGACCCGGTCGAGTTCAACAACGAGCGCACCGTCATCCTCGAAGAGTTGGCGATGAACGAAGACGACCCTCAAGACGTCGCTCACGAGGCGTTCTTCGAGCAGGTGCTCGGCGACCACGAACTCGGTCGCCCGATCGGTGGCACAAACGAGACCATCACCAACGTCACCCGGGATGCGGTTTGGGAGCACTACCGCGCCAACTACCGACCTCAAGACCTGGTGGTTGTCGCAGCCGGAAGCGTAGACCACGACAACATCGTCAAGCTGGTCGAAAAAGGCTTGACCGAGGCTGGGTGGAACCTCGAAGAGCAGAACGCTCCGCGCGAGCGCCGCAGCCTTGAGCCCGCATCCGTGTCTCGAAAAAGCGCGCTGCACGTGGTTCACGAAGAAAACTCTCAAGCCAACATCTTGATCGGCATGCAGGGGATTGTCGGCAACGACTATCGCCGCTATGCGATGGCCGTGCTGAACACTGTTTTAGGTGGCGGCATGTCTTCTCGACTCTTCCAAGAGATTCGCGAGAAGCGCGGTCTGGCGTATTCGACCTACTCGTTCAATCAGGGATACTCCGACGCCGGTGTCTTCGGGCTCTATGCCGGTTGTTCTCCAGCCAAGGCACGTGAAGTGTCCGAACTGATGATCGGTGAGCTTCGCAAGGTTGCCGAATCGGGTATCACCGAGGCAGAGCTCGAGTTGGCCTATGGCAACGTATCGGGTGGGCTCGCCCTCAAGTTTGAAAGCACCCAGGCCAGGATGAGCCGGCTCTCGGGCACCGAACTTTCCACCGGTGAATTCGTCGACCTCGATGAAGCGCTTCGTCGCTTCCGTGCGGTCACTATTCAAGACGTAACCGAACTCGCCGCCGAGCTCCTCAAGCGCGAGCTAAGCATCGTCGCCGTGGGCGATGTCTCCGAAGACACCTTCGCGGGTCTGGTCTAATCTAGTCAAATGGCAATCAAAGTTTCAGTCGTGGGCGCTACCGGTCGCATGGGCTCGCTCGCGCTCGAAATCATCGCCCAAGACGAGCGGTTCGAGCTGCACAGTACACTTTCGAGCCAGTCCGATCTGACCGAAACTATAGGCGCAGATGTAATCTTCGACGTGACCAAACTCGAGGTCAGCCAACGAGTCGTGAACTTTGCTATCGAGCACAACATCCCCGTTCTGGTTGGCACCAGCGGATGGAGCGCCGCACACGTGGCCGCCATCGCCGACCCAGTGCGCGACCACGCTGCGAGCGTAGTCATCGTGCCAAACTTCTCGGTCGGCTCGATGCTGGCTACTCGCTTTGCCGCCGAAGCAGCCAAATTCTTCGACTCGATCGAGATCGTCGAGGCTCACCACCAGCACAAGGTCGATTCACCTTCTGGCACCGCGATTCGCACGGCCGAACTGATTTCGGCTTCACGCAAGGATGCTGGGGCAACCGCAGGCAGTGTGACTGGCGTTGGCCAAGAGGCGCGCGGCAAGCTCGTCGAGGGAGTCCCGGTGCACAGCCTCCGACTCAGTGGCGTGAGTGCCAAGCAAGATGTGCTGCTCGGCGGCCAAAGCGAACTGCTGACCATTAGCCACGAGACCACGAGTGTTGCCGCCTACGCCAGCGGAATCGCGCTTTCCTTGCTGTTCGCAGCTTCAAACCGAGGCCTGCACGTCGGCCTCGATTCCGTTATTCGATGACCGGCGCGAAGCTAGGTGCGATCGTCACCTCTGCCTTAGTCGTGATGTATGTCGCACTACTTTCGAACACTGCATTCGCACTGCTCGGAGCTGACGCGGGTGTAGCCAAGATCATGGGTGGGCTCTTGCTAGTTTTTCCTGCTCTCGCCATCTGGGCGATAGTCAGCGAGTTCATCTTCGGAACTCGCATCGAAAAGCTCTCGAAACGCCTGGAGTCCGAAAATGCCTGGCCCGAATTCCACTTTGAAACCCGTCCGAGCGGTCGTGCCGTTCGTGCCTCTGCAGATGCTGAGTTCGAGCGCTTCCGAGCCAAGGTCGATGCCGACCCGACCGACTGGCGCAACTGGTTTGCGCTCGGTTTGGTCTATGACGCGGCTGCCGACCGACGTCGTGCGCGCGCCTGTATGCGCAAGGCCATCGCGCTAAGTCGCGCGGCGAACTAGCAAATAACCCTTAGCGAATCAGCTTGAGGCGCTTGAGCCCCAAGAAGATCTGGCAGCCGAGGCAGTAGTTGAAGGCTGCGTTCAAGAAGGCTGCGAAGAATGCTGCCGCCGCGGCAAATACAAGTCCAAGCTCGACACCGCTGACGTGCAGAACCACGCCGACCAGGGCAACGAACAAACCAACTCCCTGAGCGAATCTCGGGGGAGTCGCATCCTCGAGTTCTTTCGGTGCTTGCAATCTAGGGCGCACCAGCGACTTGAACAGCCAGGCGTAGGGGTGGTTGCTGACACCAAAGAATGCACCGACTGCGAACAGCGCGGTGATTACAACGAGCAAGCCGAACGCCGCATCCTTGGTGGCGGGGTCAAGCGCCAGAAAGATGGTCACTGCGAGCAGGGTTGACGTGATTGCGGCACCGAAGCGCGGACCGCGTGGATCGATTTGGTTGTTGTTCGACATTAGATTTCGAAGGTTCCTATCTCAGATTCGAGTGTTGCTGCTTTTGGTGCTCCGCTGATTCGTGACTTCACGATTCCGCGTCGGTCGAGAACCAACGTGGTTGGCGTTTGAAGAATGTTGTATTTGTTGGCCAGGTCAAGCCGGTTTGTAATGTCCACTTCTAGGTGAAGCACGTCATCGCTCTGCTGCTCGAGTTCGCCGAGAATTCGTGCGGTTTGCACACACTGACTGCAAAACTCGCTCGAAAACTGCAAAAAGGTGATGCGATCACCGAATGCGGTTACCGGCTGGCCGTTCTTGAGAGCGCCCAGCTCGGCAAGGTCCACCTGAAGTCCGTCGCGAATCCGCTTGGCCTTGCCAGAGGTGAGCTTCCAAATCACTCCCACCAACACGGCAGCGGCAACGATGGCGCTAACCAGGGCTAAACGCGATTCGGGGCTCATCAGTCAAGGCTATTTTGCTCGGATGCGGCTGCCGCGTGTGTTTCGCATTCTTACGTTGCCGCGACCGCTAACATTGACGGGTGTCCGATATCGTATTCCGCAGTGATGTAACCGTTGAGCTCGTCCGTTCGAGCGCTTCCGACTCCGACGTGCTCTTTGCCGCACGAGTTTCGACCCAGGGTGAGCAAACCCTCGAGTCGGCCAGCGCGGGCACAGAGGCCACCGCTCGCGACATGGGATTGATCAACTACCTCATGCGTGACCGTCACGGTTCACCGTTCGAGCACAACTCGATGACCTTCTATGTGCAGGCTCCGATTTTTGTTTTCCGCGAGTTCATGCGTCACCGAATTGCTTCTTACAACGAAGAGTCGGGCCGTTACAAGGAGCTCAGCCCCGTTTTCTATGTTCCAGGTCCAGATCGCAACCTCGTGCAGATAGGCAAGACCGGACACTACGAGTTCATCCCCGGCACCGCGGAGCAGACCGCTCTCGTTGAGCAAGAGGCTCGCACCACTAGCCAGCATGCCTACGAGTCTTATAAGCGCATGCTTGAGGCAGGTGTCGCTCGCGAGGTCGCCCGCATCGTCCTGCCGCTCAACATCTACTCGAGCATGTATGTGACCATGAACTCACGTGCGCTGATGAACTTCTTGAGCCTCCGAACCAAGCGTGAAGGCACTCACTTCCCGTCGTTCCCTCAGCGCGAGATCGAAATGTGTGCCGAGAAGATGGAAGACGAGTGGGCAAAGCTCATGCCGTTCACTTACGAAGCGTTTAACAAGAACGGTCGAGTCGCACCTTAGTGAGGGCTTGCGTGCTTGCATCCTCACGATCTTCTCAACTTTCTCCTTAGGCTTGCCTTCCGCTAACCGATAGTCTTTTACCTATGTCGCAACACAGAAATCTCTTTGGCCAGGTGCTGGTCGCGCTTGTCACGCCCATGAACGCAGAGGGCGAAGTCGACTGGGCTGCCACCGAAAAGCACATCGACTACGTCATTTCAAACGGAGCTGACGGTGTCGTGGTCACTGGAACCACCGGTGAAACTTCAACCCTCACCGACAAAGAGAAGTTGAAGCTTGTCGAGGTCGGCAAATCGGTTGCCAATGGCCGCGCCAAAATCATCACCGGAGGCGGTTCCAATGAGACCGCGCACGCCATCGAGCTATACAAAGCCTCAGAGAAGGCCGGTGCAGACGGTGTGATGATCGTCACGCCTTATTACAACAAGCCGACTCAGGCCGGTGTTCTCACTCACTTCCGCCTCATTGCCGATGCGACCGATCTGCCAGTGATTCTCTATGACATCCCAGGACGAGCCGGCATCCCGATCAACTTCGAAACCATGCTTCGAGCTGCTAAGCACCCGAACATCGTCGCAATCAAAGACGCCAAAGGTGATTTTGCCCAGGCTTCAAGAGTTATGAACGAAACCGACCTGCTCTACTTCTCTGGAGACGACAGCAACGTATTACCCCACATCTCAATTGGTGCAACCGGTTTGATCGGTGTCACCGCGAACATCGCGCCGGCCGCATACCGCGAAATGATCGACGCGACCAACCGCAACGACTTCCACCACGCCCTCAGGGTGCACAACTCACTCGAACCACTCGTACGCGCGGCCATGACTCACGTTCCCGGCACGGTCGCCTCGAAGTATATCCTGCACGGACTCGGACTCATCGACAGTCCTCGAGTTCGTCTCCCACTCGTTGGCCCTGAAGAAGCCGAAGCCGCAAAGATCGAAGCCGACATCGACTTGGTCAAGCAGATCACCGGCCTCTCATTTGAGAACTTCCGCCCTGACCGTAATGCCGCCGCTGGCGGAGCGTTGCCAAAGGTCGCCGGCACCACCCGATAGATAAGGAACCAGATGGTTCAAACCCTCCCAGAACCCGCGCCATTAAAGCCAGGAGTGCTGCGAGTGATTCCGCTTGGCGGAATCGGAGAAGTCGGTCGAAACATGACCGTCTTCGAGATTGACAAGAAGATTCTGATCATCGACTGCGGCGTGCTCTTTCCCGAGGAGCACCAACCGGGCGTCGATGTGATTCTGCCCGACTTCGGCTATTTGCGTGACCGAATAGACGACGTCATCGGCATCGTGCTGACCCATGGTCACGAAGACCACATCGGCGGCGTGCCTTACCTTCTCAAACTCAAACAGGACATCCCGCTGGTTGGCTCTGCGCTCACGCTCGCATTCGTCGAGGCCAAGCTCAAAGAGCACAAGATTCAGCCCTATTCGATGGTTGTCACCGAGGGTCAGCGTGAAAAGATGGCGGGATTCGACCTAGAGTTCGTCGCCGTCAACCACTCCATTCCGGATGCGCTCGCCGTTGTGATTCGCACGGCAGCCGGTTCGGTGTTGCACACCGGCGACTTCAAGATGGACCAAATCCCTCTGGATGGTCGACTAACCGATCTTCGTGCCTTTGCCCGAATCGGTGAAGAAGGCCTCGATCTTTTCTTGTGTGACAGCACCAACGCTGATGTGCCCGGCTTCACGCCATTAGAGAAGGACATCGGGCCGGTCATCGAGAACGTGATTGCCAGGTCCAAGGGCAAAGTCGTCGTCGCGTCGTTCTCCTCTCACGTTCATCGAGTGCAGCAGGTAATCGATGCAGCCCTGTCCAACGACCGAAAGGTCGTGCTTGTTGGTCGTTCCATGGTTCGCAACATGCAGATTGCCCTCGAGATGGGCTACCTTAATGCCCCCGCGGATGTTTTCGTTGACCTGGCCAAAGCCGTCAGTTACCCAGAGGACAAGCTGGTTTACATGTGCACCGGTTCGCAGGGTGAACCGATGGCCGTTCTCGCCCGCATGGTCAACCTCGACCACCAGATCACCATCGGCGAGGGCGACACCGTGATTCTCGCGTCCTCGCTTATCCCCGGAAATGAGAACGCGGTCTATCGCGTCATCGACGGGCTCACCAAACTCGGTGCAAACGTAGTTCACAAGGGCAACGCCAAGGTTCACGTTTCGGGACACGCAGCGGCGGGGGAGTTGCTCTATTGCTACAACATCCTGAAGCCAAAAAACGTGATGCCGGTGCACGGCGAATATCGCCACCTGATTGCCAACGGAAAACTTGCCGAACAAACCGGCATTTCTCACGAGCGCGTACTAATCACCGAGGACGGCTGGGTCGTTGACCTGGTCGATGGCATCGCCGAAGTTGTTGGAGCCGTCGAGTGTGGATTGCTCTATGTCGATGGCAAAACCGTGGGCAAGATCACCGAAGAAGACCTTCAAGACCGACGCATTTTGGCCGAAGAGGGCTTCATTTCGATTTTCTGTGTGGTCGATGCCAAGGATGGACGAGTCAAGGTCGGGCCCGAGATTCGCGCGCGTGCCTTTGCCGAAGACGATCACGTTTTTGACGAGGTCAAACCATTGATTTCCAAGGCGCTCGCCGAGGCCGCGGGCGAAGGTGTTCGCGATCCGCACGCGCTGCAGCAAGTGATTCGCCGCACCATCGGAACGTGGGTCAATCGCGCTCACCGCAGACGCCCGATGATCATCCCGGTGGTCATCGTCGAGTAGTCGTTACGGCTTAGTTTCGGGCAAATTGATGCCGCAGCCTAAGCCGAGATGTCGGTGGTCGCTGTTACTTTTGACGCATGGCAACGCGCAGACCGACTTCCTCTCGCGCGAGCAAAGGCAAGGCTCGCGCGTCTTCGCGCACCCAAAAACCCGTCACTGCAGCTCCGAGATCTCGTGCGCCTCGCGCCGGCGGTGAACCTCAAGCTCTGCTGGTTCGCATCTACATGTTCTTCGCTCACGCAGTTGGGGCTGCTGCGCGAGCTCTCAGCCCAGATCGAATCGACAAGGATGATCGCCGCGACGGCATCCCTTTCGCGCTGTTCATCGGCGGCATCGCGGGCAGCGTCTTCACCTGGTTCATGAAGCCAGATGCATCGTGGATTTACGGATTGCATTTGTGGACCTTCGGCCTTCTTTTTGGCCGGGTTTCCTATGCACTGCCCGTGGTGATGGTGGTCTTCGCCATCTACCTCATGCGTCACCCCTCGACTATCCGTGACAACGGTCGAATCGGTGTTGGACTCTTGCTGTTCTTGGTTTCTATCGCCGGCTTCTTCCACCTCTTCGGCGGAATGCCACAGCCGAGCGACTCAGCGTTCGAGTGGAAACTGGCTTTCGCTGGCGGCGTGCTCGGTTGGCTGATCTCGGTTCCTTTCGTCCCGCTAACCATCTGGGGCGCTGTGCCAGCCATGGCACTGGTATCTTTCGCTTCGCTTTTGGTGATGACCAAGACCGCGCCGAACCGCATCGGCGAGCGTCTGCGCGAACTCACCGTCTACCTTTTCGGCGACCAGAAGACCGACGAACCCGAACCAGTCACCGAAGAAGAAACCGATGCCTTCGACGGAACGAAAGTTCCCTGGTGGCGTCGAGACCGTAGCGGCGATAAGCCGTTCGAGCAGGTCGTTACCGAAGAAGAGCCGAAACCTGAAGACGAACTAGATCATCTGTTTGGTGATCAGCCGGTTGAGGTTCCATCGGTTGACACTTTCGAAGAAGTCGAGCCCGAGCTCGAGGGCGAAAACACCGAACCCATCGCGATTCCCGCCGCATCCGGTGCCGGTGATTCGGCGGTGCCAGCTCCGGCCGAATCCGCACCTGCCCAAGCTCCGAAGCCTAAGCGCGTCTATGCCATGCCGCCGCTCAACATCCTCGCCCCCGGAACGCCTCCCAAAGCTAAGAGCGCTGCCAACGACCAAATCGTCGCGGCGATCACCTCGGTGTTCAAAGAATTTGCCGTGGATGCGGTGGTCGTTGGATTCTCGCGTGGTCCAACGGTTACTCGCTACGAGGTCGAACTCGCGCCCGGCGTAAAGGTCGAGGCGGTAACCCGCCTCTCGAGCAACATCTCCTACGCGGTGGCAAGCAACGAGGTTCGGATCCTCGCTCCGATTCCGGGCAAGTCCCTGATCGGAATCGAGATTCCCAACACCGACCGCGAAATCGTGTCGCTCGGTGACGTGCTTCGCTCGCAAGTCGCACAGCAGAGCGCTCATCCGCTTACGATCGGCATCGGCAAGGATGTCGAAGGCGGATTCGTAGTAGCCAACCTCGCCAAGATGCCCCACCTCTTGGTTGCCGGAGCGACCGGAGCTGGTAAGTCCTCGTTCGTCAACTCGATGATTACTTCGATCCTGATGCGTGCCAAGCCCGCCGAAGTTCGCCTCGTTCTAATCGACCCCAAGCGCGTCGAACTGGCTGCCTATCAGGGCGTGCCACACCTGATCACGCCGATCATCACCAACGCCAAGAAAGCGGCCGAAGCGCTGCAATGGGTCGTCAAAGAAATGGATGCTCGCTACGACGACCTCGCATCCTTTGGTTTCAAGCACGTCGACGACTTCAACCGCGCCATCGTTGCGGGCACCGTCCAGCCAAAGGAAGGCACCAACCGGGTTCTTCAGCCTTACCCATATCTGCTCGTTGTCGTCGACGAGCTTGCCGACCTCATGATCGTTGCTCCGCGCGATGTCGAAGACTCGATCGTGCGCATCACCCAGTTGGCTCGTGCCGCGGGTATTCACCTCGTGCTCGCCACCCAACGTCCATCGGTCGACGTGGTTACCGGTTTGATCAAGGCCAACGTTCCTTCGCGACTGGCTTTCTCGGTGTCTTCGGTTACCGACTCGCGCGTGATTCTCGACCAGCCCGGCGCTGAAAAGCTCGTTGGCCAGGGTGACGCGCTGTTCTCGCCGATGGGCACGAACAAACCGATGCGCGTTCAGGGCGCTTGGCTCGCAGAGGATGAACTCCACAAGATCGTCGACCACGTCAAGGCTCAGATGGCTCCCGAATACCGTCAAGACGTCGACGAACCTCAAGCGTCGAAGGTCATCGACGCCGACATTGGTGACGACCTCGAAGTCTTGCTTCAAGCCGCCGAGCTCATCGTCAACTCGCAGTTTGGGTCGACCTCGATGCTGCAGCGAAAGCTTCGGGTTGGCTTTGCCAAGGCAGGTCGTTTGATGGACCTTCTCGAATCTCGCAACATCGTCGGCCCGAGCGAAGGCTCCAAAGCGCGAGACGTTCTTGTCAAGCCAGAAGACCTGCCAGTGGTTCTCGCTCAGCTCCGCGGAGAGCCTGGCGCTGTGTCGACTCCGCCGGTGCAGCAGGCGGCTCGAGCCATCGATGCCTCGGCCATGGCGGCGGGCGACCCCGACGACTTCATTCCTCGCGCATCCGAGTTTGGTGGCGATGACGAAGACGGCGACGAGGATGCCTGGCAACTAACGGGCCGCAACTAATGCGTCGCGACTGGCTGAATCTGCCCAACGTGATCACGCTGCTTCGCATCGCGGCCGTTCCCATGTTCTTAGCCGTGCTATTTGCCGAACCCGAAAAATCTTCACCGTGGCGTTGGCTGGCTGTTTTCCTATTTGTGGCGGCCATCGCAACCGATGGAGTCGATGGGGCAATCGCCCGCAAGCGCAATCTCGTCACCGACCTCGGAAAACTGCTTGACCCCATCGCCGACAAGGTGCTGCTCGGTGGCGCTCTTATCGCGCTTTCTGTCTTGGATGAGGTTCACTGGGCTTTCACCATTCTGATTCTGGTGCGCGAGATCGCTCTTACGGTCTATCGCATGTTGGTGCTGCGTGATCGAGTGGTCGCGGCGAACGCGGGCGGCAAGGCCAAAACGATCATGCAGGGAATCACGGTCGGTTTCTTGCTCTCGCCGCTCGACCTCTACTGGCCGCCCTTGGCAACACTCGAGTTCGCGGCGCTGATTCTGACCACCGTAGTCACCCTTGTGACCGGCGCTCAATACCTCTTGGCCGCTCGCCGTTCGTCCTCGGTTTCATCGTGACCCTCCCACAGAGCGTATTGACTGCCGCCGAGGCAGCCGGAGTTCGCTTGGCGCTGGCCGAGTCGATTACCGGGGGAGCCTTGGCCTCGACACTCGTTGACGTGCCGGGTGCTTCCAAGGTGCTGCTCGGGTCGATCGTCGCCTACGACACCAGTGCCAAGAACGGCATTCTAGGCGTAAGCCGAAGCCTGCTCACCATGCAGGGAGCGGTCGACCCAGAAGTAGCGGCCCAGATGGCCACGGGCGCTGCCGAGAAGTTCGCCGGCGCCCTCGGCGAATCTGCGGATGCGGTGCTCGGGGTGGCCACCACCGGTGTCGCCGGACCCGACCCCCAAGACGGCAAACCGGTCGGGCTAGCCTACGTCGCGCTGGCACTCGGCGCGCGCATCGAGGTTCACGAGCTTCAGCTCGAAGGCGACCGCGCCGCCATTCGAGACTCGGTCACACGGCAAGCGCTTGGGCTCATCCTCGAATTTCTTGGCGTTCAAGAAGTTCACAGCGAACTTTGAGGTTCACCGGAAATAGATGTGACACCGAACAGGTATGTTATTCATACGAAGGTGTGAGAAATCATCCTTCAAGCCGATTGAAAGGAGGCCCGAATGCTATTAGTTCGTCGAGAAATTGGTGACGTGCTCCGGGAACTTCGCCTGAAGAAGGGTCACACCCTCCGCCAGGTTGCCGGACGAGCAAGCGTCGCACTCGGCTACTTAAGTGAAATCGAGCGTGGACAAAAAGAAGCGTCCAGCGAGATCCTTTACTCAGTTGCCGAAGCGTTGGATGTTCCAATCTCGCAAATCATGCGCGAGGTTAGCGACCGACTGGCTGCCATCGAGAACGTTCTGATTCCAGACACCGTTCCAGCAGACTTCATCGCATCGTTCAATAACGAAGTCAATTCGTTACGCGGCTAAACCAATCTCTCTAAAAGACCCTCGAGAATCTCGGGGGTCTTTTTCTTTGCTCGGTGAAGGTAGCCTAGGCTCATGCGTTTGAGCAAGTTCAAGGAGCTCGTCCGAGATGAATTCGGCGAAGCCTACGGAGCGGTGATCTGCCGCGACCTTGTGCTGAGTGAGCTCAATGATCAAACGGCGGATGCGGCGCTCAAGGCCGGCGAGGACCCCCGTAATGTGTGGCTCGCGTTGTGTCGCGCCCAGTCAGTTCCTGAGTCGCGATGGCACGGTCAGAACAAAAATACGAAGAAATGACACGCCCGAAGTAATTTATTCGAAATCTTGTTCGAAAACGGGTAGAGTGTGTCTCGGAAGAAGTTTTCGACCTGACTCAGTGCAAGTTGTCCACAGATTCCACGCCACACGCACTCAATGTCGGTGGCAAACCATAGTGTCAAAGCAAAATGAATCAACAGGCGCAAAGCGCCAGAAGCATGAGGATCAAATGCCATCTCCATCGGATCGCGAAAAGGCGCTAGACACGGCCCTCGCTCAGATCGACCGACAGTTCGGAAAGGGCTCGGTCATGCGACTGGGTTCCGACGAGCGAGCACCGGTTGAGGTTATTCCCACCGGTTCGATTGCTCTAGACGTAGCTCTCGGCATCGGCGGGCTACCTCGTGGCCGCATCGTCGAGGTCTACGGTCCAGAATCCTCGGGTAAGACCACCGTCACCCTCCACGCCATCGCAAACGCGCAGCGCGCGGGAGGCATCGCAGCGTTCATCGACGCCGAGCACGCTCTCGACCCTGAATACGCCAAGGCTCTAGGTGTCGATATCGATGCTCTTCTTGTCAGCCAGCCAGACACCGGTGAGCAGGCTCTAGAAATCGCCGACATGCTCATTCGTTCGGGCGCGATCGACCTAATCGTCATCGACTCGGTTGCCGCACTTGTGCCAAAGGCCGAAATCGAGGGTGAGATGGGTGATGCTCATGTTGGTCTCCAGGCTCGACTCATGTCCCAGGCCCTTCGCAAGCTGACTGGTGCTCTGAACAGCACCAAGACCACTGCGATTTTCATCAACCAGCTTCGCGAAAAGATTGGTGTCTTCTTCGGTAGCCCAGAAACCACCGCCGGTGGTAAGGCTCTGAAGTTCTACGCTTCGGTCCGCCTCGACATCCGCCGCATCGAAACGCTGAAAGACGGCACCGAATCTGTCGGAAACCGCACCCGCGTCAAGGTCGTCAAGAACAAGATGGCCGCACCGTTCAAGCAGGCCGAGTTCGACATCATCTACGGTGTCGGAATCTCCCGCGAGGGCAGCCTGATCGACTTCGGTGTCGAGCAAGAAATCGTCAAGAAGTCTGGTGCTTGGTACACCTACGAAGGCGAACAACTCGGCCAGGGCAAAGAGAACTCTCGCAACTTCTTGATCGAAAACCCAAAGATCGCCGATGAAATCGAAAAGAAGATCAAGAGCAAACTGGGCATCGGTGTGCCTCGTGCCGTAGCCGATCTTCCAATCGAAGACGAAGTCATCACCGACGAGATTGCAGCACCTTCGATCAAGGCTGCTAACGCTTAATCGTGGCTTTCAAGCGAGCCGGCACCCGGTCATCAGACGATGATATGAAGGTGCCGGCTCGTTCTCTTTCTCCGGAGCGCTTGGAGCAACGAGCTCGCAACGTCGTGCTCTATCAACTCAACCGCACCATCAAGTCGCGCAAACAGCTGGCCGACATCCTTGAGAAGCGAGAGATACCGGCCGAGATAGCAGAGGCTGTCCTCGAGCGATTTACCGAGGCTGGGCTGATCGACGATAGACGTTTTGCCGAGACACTCGTAGCGACCAGGCGATCGACAAGGGGGCTCAGCCGTTCAGCGTTGGCAAGAGAGCTCAACACCAAAGGCGTTTCTCCCGAAATAATCGAAGACGTCCTGAGTGAGCTCACCGCAGAAGAAGACCTTGCGATTGCCACCAAGCTGGCGACCAAGCGCATCCGATCGCTGATGACCCAACCGCGCGAAACCCGCAACCGTCGTTTGTTGGGGTTTCTGCAACGCAAGGGTTACTCGGCTGGCACAGCCTTCGCCGCCATCCGTGCTGCCGAAACCGAAGCGGTAAAATCAGAGTTCTGATGAACTCGACCACCAAGCAACGCACCTACGAAGTCCGCACCTACGGGTGTCAGATGAACGTGCACGATTCCGAGCGCCTCGCTGGCCTGCTCGAAGACGCGGGCTATGTCGAGGGCGAGTTCGATAACAGCGACGTGGTGGTCTTCAACACCTGTGCTGTTCGTGAGAACGCCGACAACAAACTCTATGGAACGCTCGGAATTCTCGCGACCAAGAAAAAGGAACACCCCGGTATGCAAATTGCCGTTGGTGGTTGCCTGGCACAGAAGGATCGCAAGACCATCCTCGATCGAGCCCCGTGGGTCGATGTCGTTTTCGGCACGCACAACATCGGTAGCCTCCCCGCACTGTTGGAACGCGCTCGACACAACGAAGAGGCGCAACTCGAAATCGTCGAATCGCTCGAGAACTTTCCGAGCAACCTTCCAACCAAGCGCGACAGCACCTATGCAGCGTGGGTCTCGATCTCGGTTGGCTGCAACAACACCTGCACCTTCTGCATCGTGCCTTCCCTGCGCGGCAAAGAGCGCGACCGTCGTCCAGGCGAGATTCTCGCCGAGATTGAGTCGCTCGTTGAGGAAGGCGTGATCGAGATCACACTCCTCGGTCAAAACGTGAACACCTACGGCGTTGAGTTCGGCGACCGTGGTGCGTTCGCCAAGTTGCTTCGTGCGTGCGGCCAGATCGAGGGGCTCGAGCGTGTGCGCTTCACTAGCCCACATCCTGCCGCATTCACCGACGATGTCATCGAGGCGATGGCCGAAACGCCCAATGTGATGCCGAGCTTACACATGCCACTTCAGTCTGGATCGGACTCGATTCTCAAGGCCATGAAACGCTCTTACCGAAGCGAGAAATACCTCGGCATTCTCGATCGCGTTCGCGCCGCCATGCCGGATGCCGCAATCACCACCGACATCATCGTTGGCTTCCCTGGCGAGACCGAGCAGGACTTCCTAGACACCATGACGGTAGTCGAGAAGTCCCGTTTCGCGGCCTCCTACACCTTCCAATACTCCAAGCGCCCTGGCACGCCAGCGGCCGAATTTGACGACCAGCTGCCCAAGCATGTGGTGCAGGAGCGTTACGAGCGATTGTTGGCACAGGTCAACGACATCGCTTGGAAAGAAAATCAGAAGCTCATCGGCACCGAGGTGGAGGTGCTCATTGCAAACAACGAAGGGCGCAAGGATTCCGCTACCAACCGTCTATCCGGTCGAGCTCGAGACAATCGCTTGGTGCACATCGGTTTGCCCGCAGGCGTTGAGGCACCTCGTCCAGGCGACCTGGTAACCGTTCGAGTCACCGAGGCCGCTCCATATCACCTGATTGCCGATGCCACCGCACCCGAGCAGGTCTCGGTGCGACGCACCCGTGCCGGAGACGCCTGGGACCTTGCCCAAGCCGCAAGCTGCGGGGTGCCCGCATCCGGCGCTGGCACGGGTAGCAAATCGGTTTCACTCGGCGTGCCAACCATCAAGCGGTCATGACCAAGTTGATCGCCGTGGTTGGCCCAACCGGCAGCGGCAAGAGCGAGTTGGCGTTGAACCTCGCCGAAAGCGTGATCGCGAGCGGGGGAGCAGCGCAAATCATCAACTGCGACTCCATGCAGTTCTACCGAGGCATGGACATCGGAACCGCAAAACTCTCGCCTTCAGAACGGCGCGGAATCGAGCACCATCTGCTCGACTGGCTTGAGATTCGCGATGAATCCACCGCGGCCGAATACCAGGTTCGCGCCCGAGAAGTGATCGAACGATTGCAGTCCGATGGCGTGACTCCCATTCTGGTCGGTGGCTCGATGCTCTATGTCGCGGCAGTTTTGAACACTTTCAGCTTTCCCGCTCGTGACCCCGAGCTGCGAGAGCGGTTGGAGCAAGAGCTCATCGACCTAGGTGCGAGCGAGATGCACCGCCGATTGACTGCACTCGACGCAACCGCTGCCAGCCGAATAGATCCGCTCAACGGTCGGCGCATCGTCCGGGCGATAGAGATCGTGACCGTCACCGGCGAACCATTCGCCGCAGCTTTGCCAGAAGAGCCCGAGTCGTGGCAGCCAGTGCTTGAAATCGGGCTGAACGGCGATAGGTCCAGGCTGGTGTCAAGACTTCACCAGAGGGCCGAGGCTATGTGGCAAAAGGGTTTGGTTGAAGAGGTTGAGTCGCTCATCCCGCTCGGCATTCGCGAAGGCAAGACATCGCGCCAGGCAATCGGTTATGCCCAAGCGCTTGCGCAACTCGATGGCGCGCTCTCCGAGCAAGAGGCGATCGACGCCACCGCCGCTCTCACGGCCCGGTATGCGCGCAGGCAGGTGTCTTGGTTCAGGCGCGACAACCGCATCCACTGGTTTGATTTTGAAGACCCAGAGACCACGGCGTTGGCGACGAAACTTGTGCGCGACGAGCTAGACCTCGGGCAATAGGCTTTTAGACATGGCGAGAGTGAAGTTCACGAAGGGGCACGGAACCGGAAACGATTTCGTGCTGATTCTCGACCCCGATGGCGCACTCGAACTCAAGAGCGCAAAAATTGCCGAGATTTGTGACCGCCACTTTGGAATTGGTGCGGATGGGCTAATTCGCGTTGTGCGCAGCGAAAACTTGCCGGAGGGCAAGGCCATTTTGGCTCAGGACGAAGCTGCCGAGTGGTTCATGGACTACTACAACGCCGATGGTTCCGTTGCGGAGATGTGCGGCAATGGTTCACGCGTATTTGCTCGTTACCTCATCGAGAAAAACTTGGTCTCCTTGGCCGACGGTCAGACGCTATCGATTGGCACTAGGGCAGGTGTCCGCGACCTACAACGCAACTTCGCTGGGTTCGCTGTAGACATGGGTCGTTGGCGCTTGGGCGCTGATGACATCACTGTAAGCGCCTCGCATCTCGAAGTGGCTCGTCCGAGCCAGGAGATCAACGTCGGCAATCCGCACGTGGTGGTCGCTCTGGCGTCGGCAAGTGAGCTCGACGACTTAAACCTTTCTGTTGCTCCGGTTTTAGAGCCGGCACCTGACCACGGAGCCAACGTCGAGTTTGTCGTTCCGGCCGACCCGATGGTCAAAGACGGGGTAGGTCACATTCGCATGCGTGTCTTCGAGCGCGGGGTCGGTGAAACACTGTCTTGTGGCACGGGAATCGTGGCTGCTGCGCTTGCGACTCGCCACTGGGCTGGCAAAGATGCGCCAAATGTTTGGCAGGTAACCGTTCCAGGCGGAACCTTAGGCGTTCGCATGTTTGCCACCGAGGATGGCGAGCACGTGGGTCTGAGCGGCGCAGCGGTGCTGGTGTTTGACGGAGAAATCGAGCTCTAGCTCGGGTCGAGAGAGCCCTTACCGTTCGAGCTAACCGTTTCGGTTTTTCACGCGGAGCACGCGGAACGACTTCGCGGTATCGACTCTGATTGTCGAGAATCCTGCAGGCAACTTCGCCTCGAGCCATCGGTGCAACGAATCTGCGCCAAGGTTTTTTTGCACCACGATATAGGCGTCGGCGTCGGGAGCTAGTCGGGGGAGCCAGGTGAGCAGAATCTCGTGCAGAGCGTCCTTGCCAACCCGAATCGGCGGGTTCGACCAAATGCCGGTGAAAGCTATCTCTGACGGCACTTCTTCGGGTGCACAAACGCGAATGTTTTTGATCCCCAGCGCTTTCGCGTTCAACGCGGTCAACTCGCGCGACCTTGAGTTTATGTCAATGGCCCACACGGTCGAGCGAGGGCTTTGCAAGGCCAGGGAGAGCGCGATCGGGCCCCAACCGCATCCGATGTCGAGAATGTTGCCACCGGCCGGCGCATGGTCGAGTTGCTCAAGGAGCACCGCTGTGCCTTGGTCTACGTGGTCGGGGGAGAAAACCCCTCCTGCCGTCGTGACTTCAACCGATTGCCCTGCCAAAACGGCATGAATCTTCTTCGGTTTGTATTCGGTATCGGGGGTCTCCGAGAAATAATGCTCAGAAGACATGACGTCAATCTATACCCGATGCCGGCGTTAGTGTTAGTTGCAGATGAGTAACAGTCCGCTGATTCCAGACGAAGAAGCCTCGAGCGCGACCCGGTCCGAGGCCGCCATCGACCGCATCCTGAGGCGTGGGGCTCGAGCCGAAGCGCTTGGCGCTAGCGACACACACGGGCACTCCGACTCTGACGGCGACCAGCTCGACCTCGAAGAACGCGCTGCCCTTCGCCGCGTTGCCGGACTAAGCACCGAACTCGAAGACATCAGCGATGTCGAATACCGAAAACTTCGCCTCGAGAAGGTGCTGCTCATCGGGCTTTGGGGTGAGCAAACCCTCGAGGATGCAGAAAACTCCTTGCGCGAGCTAGCCGCCCTTGCCGAGACCGCGGGTTCGCAGGTCTTGGATGGGCTGCTCCAGCGCCGCGCACATCCAGACCCGGCCACTTACCTCGGCAAAGGTAAGGCTGCCGAACTCCGCCAGATGGTCGTGGCAACCGGTGCCGACACCGTCATTGCCGACACCGAGTTAGCGCCATCGCAACGCCGCGCACTAGAGGACGTGGTCAAGATCAAGGTCATCGACCGCACGGCGGTTATCCTCGACATATTTGCCCAGCACGCCAAGAGCCGCGAGGGAAAGGCGCAGGTCGAGCTCGCGCAACTCGAATACCTCTTGCCTCGGCTTCGTGGTTGGGGCGAGTCGATGTCTCGTCAGGCCGGTGGTCAGGCCGCCGGCGGTGTTGGCATGGGATCGCGTGGACCGGGTGAAACCAAGATCGAACTCGACCGTCGCCGAATCAACACTCGAATGGCGAAGCTGCGCAAGCAGATTGCCGAGATGAAACCGGCCCGTGAGACCAAACGTTCGAACCGAAACAAGAACGCCGTGCCTTCGGTGGCTATCGCCGGATACACAAACGCCGGCAAGTCGTCTTTGTTGAACCGCATTACCGAGGCCGGAGTGCTCGTCGAGAACGCGCTGTTCGCAACTCTCGACCCAACCGTTCGAAAAACCCAAACACCGGATGGACGTGCCTACACGCTGGCCGACACCGTGGGTTTCGTGCGTAACCTTCCTCACCAGTTGGTCGAGGCGTTCAGGTCGACTCTCGAAGAGATCGAGGGCAGCGACCTTGTCGTTCACGTTGTCGATGCATCACATGCCGATCCAGCAAGCCAGATCGCGACCGTGCGAGACGTAATCGGTGAAGTTGGCGCGCGAAACATCCCTGAGCTGATTGTCTTCAACAAGATCGATCTCGCCGATCAAACCCAACGCATGGCACTTCGTGGCATGGAGCCAGACAGCATCGGGGTGTCGGCCCGAACGGGTGAGGGAATCGAAGAACTCCAGCAGCGCATCGCCAGCATGTTGCCCGAACCCAACGTTCGAGTTCGAGCCCTGGTGCCTTATTCGCGCGGAGACCTGGTCTCGCGACTCCACCTAAATAGCAAAATCATCTCGCTCGAATACGTCGAGGAGGGGACCCTGGTGGTTGCGATGGTTAGACCAGAGTTAGCTTCGGAGCTCGCGCCGTTTGAAACGCCAAGCGCTAAGGATTAGTGCGCCCTGCGGGGATGCTGGAATGCCCGGCTAGATCGACTTAGATCGAACGGATGACCGAAACAACCTTGCCCATGATCACGGCGTGAGTGCCATCGATTGGGTCATAGGCGGAGTTTCGGGGGAGTAGCCAAGTTTGCCCGTTGGTCTGCTTGAATACCTTGACGGTGGCCGAGTCTTCGAGCAGAGCAGCCACAATGTCGCCGTTGTCGGCCGTTTGCTGTTGGCGCACGACCACCCAGTCACCATCGCAAATGGCGGCATCGATCATCGAATCACCAGAAACCTTAAGGATGAACAGGTCGCCGTTGCCGACCAACTCGCGTGGCAATGCGAAGTGATTCTCGATGTTTTGCTCGGCCAGGATCGGGCCACCGGCTGCAATGCGCCCGACAACCGGAATAGAGGTGACGTTGTCTGGCAGCCCGCGTCCGGTCTCATCGACCACGCCAGAAACCGATTTGAGCACATCCATCGCCCTCTGCCCGGCTTCTGCCTTGTTCAGGTATCCGCGCTCACGCAGTTGACTCAACTGGTAGGAGACCGAAGACACAGACGATAGCCCGACGGCTTCGCCGACTTCACGCATGGTGGGGTTATAACCCTTCTCGTTTCGGTAGGTGACGATCGCCTGCATGATCTTCGACTGAATGTCGGTCAAGTCTTTTTCGTTCATCCTCGTTTGCCTCTCAGATTGCACTGTTAGAAACCTTGCTATCGAAACTCTATTCGAATGGATCGCAGGATTCAAGAACATTTTCGAACAAATTTACAAAAAAGTCTTGACATGGTGTCGGTGGGTCGACTTATTCTATGTTTATCGAACACTTGTTCGAAACAGAATTTCGAAAATTCGAGGAGCAACACCATGAACGCAAACCAGAACGACCGCACCAAGGCTCTAGCAGTGCCGACTCTAGCCACCTACCGTCGCCGTCGCATCACCGTGGGTCTCGTCTTGGCCCTGGCGCTAGCCGGCACCATCTCGGGTTTTGCTGCAACCGGTCAGGCTCAGGCCAGCAACCAGGTCGCAAACGTAACCTTCGAATACATCACCGTGCACAGCGGCGACACTCTGTGGTCTCTGGCTTCTAGTTATGCAAACGGCGAAGACCAGCGCGACTGGATCGCAGCACTTGTCGAACTCAACGCACTCGACGACGCCGCCCTTCAGCCTGGTCAGCAACTGGCTCTGCCTAAGCACTAACTCCTGCCTGGTGGCCTGGGTCGCTGGCGGTAATCTTGAGAGGTGACCAATCTCTCAGACCTGCCACTTCGTGACTCGCTCAAGGGCCGCCAGCCTTATGGCGCTCCGCAGTTGCATGTTGCGGTTGCGCTGAACGTAAACGAGAACACTCACGCCATTCCCGCCGAGGTTAAAGCCGACATCGTGGCTCGCATCTCGAACGCCGTCGAGCAGATCAACCGGTATCCAGACCGCGAGTTCATGGCACTGCGCTCCAAGCTCGCTAACTACCTTGGGGCTGGTCTTTCACCAGAACAATTCTGGGCAGCCAATGGCTCCAACGAGGTAATCCAGCAAATCTTTCAGGCCTTCGGAGGCCCGGGCCGCAAGGCCATGGGTTTTGAACCCACGTATTCGATGTATTCGATCATCGCGCAGGGAACCGATACCGAATACGCCAGGGCCGGACGTCTCGACCGTTATGAGTTGACCGCCGAGTTTGCGTCGGCCCAAGTCAAACTTCACAAGCCAAACATCGTTTTGCTGTGCTCTCCGAATAACCCGACCGGAACACCCCTTTCACTCGATGTGATTGAAGCGGTCTATGCCGCGACCGACGGTATCGTCGTGGTTGACGAGGCCTATGCCGAGTTCTCTGCTGACGGCGCGAAAAGCGCAATCTCGCTGTTACCTGGACGTCCGAGGCTCTTGGTATCGCGCACCATGTCCAAGGCTTTCGCATTTGCCGGAGCTCGAGTGGGCTATCTGGCGGCCGATGCCGCGGTTATCGATGCGTTACGACTGGTGCGCCTTCCGTATCACCTGAGTGCATTCACCCAGGCTGCGGCCGAGGCTGCCCTTGATCACGCATCCGTCATGCTTGCCGCCGTCGATGAGATTCGACAGCAACGCGATCGGCTGGTGACTGAGCTCGAGAGCATGGGGCTTGACCCTTTCCGCAGCGACGCCAACTTCGTCCTCTTTGGTGGGCTGGAAGACCCAGCCGAAGTTTGGCAAAAACTGCTCGATCGGGGAGTGCTAGTTCGCAATGTTGGCATCGACGGCACGCTTCGAGTGACAGCGGGAACCGCATCCGAGACCAGCGCATTTTTGGATGCCCTACGCGAAGTCATTCACAACTAGACTTAAACCATCCCCAATGTCGCTTTTGGCGAAAGGTAATTCCATGAGCAGGTCAGTTTCGCTGCAGCGCAAAACTTCGGAGTCGTCCATCGACTTGACCATCAATCTTGACGGCACCGGTAAGTCGTCGATCGACACCTCAGTGCCTTTCTTCGACCACCTGCTCACCGCATTCGCTAAGCACTCGCTTATTGACCTAAACGTAAAAGCCACCGGCGACACCCACATCGACGTGCACCACACCGTCGAAGACACGGCAATCGTGCTCGGCCAAGCCATCAAGCAGGCGCTCGGTGACAAGTCGGGAATCTCACGTTACGGCGACGCAACGGTTCCACTGGACGATGCTCTGGTGCGAGCAGTAGTCGATGTTTCTGGTCGCCCTTATCTAGTTCACACCGGTGAGCCTCAGGGGTTCGAGTACCACCTGATCGGTGGTCACTTCACGGGTTCGCTGGTGCGTCACGTGTTTGAAGCCATTTCGCTAAACGGTGGTCTAACGGTTCACGTCACCGTGCTAGACGGGCGCGACCCGCACCACATTGCCGAAACCGAGTTCAAGGCTTTCGCTCGCGCATTGCGCAAGGCTGTCGAGCTCGACCCACGGGTTCAGGGAGTCCCTTCGACCAAGGGTGCTCTGTGACAGCTCGCCGCGTAGTCGTATTGGACTATGGTAGCGGCAATGTTCACTCGGCTCTAAAGGCGCTGGCTGCAACCGGCGCGGATGTTGAGCTCACCTCCGACCGAAGCAAAGTTGAAGCTGCCGACGGACTTGTCGTGCCCGGTGTCGGCGCTTTCGCCGCCGTCATGGAGCAGCTCACCGCCATCGGAGGTGACCGACTCATCGATCAGCGTCTGGCTGCCGGCCGTCCCGTGCTCGGAATCTGCGTGGGGATGCAGGTCATGTTCGAACTCGGAGTGGAGCACGGCTTGGAAACCGCAGGTCTCGGTCAGATGCCAGGCACGGTTGAAAAACTTTCATCGCCTCGCTTGCCTCACATCGGTTGGAACCAGGTCGAGCCAGCAGCTGAATCGACCCTGTTCAAAGGCATTGAAAACGATCGTTTCTATTTCGTGCATTCCTACGGGGTCACCGACTGGAAACTCGAGGCGACCGGCGCGTTCATGCCGCCGAAGGTGACCTGGGCCAACTACGACCAGCGCTTTGTCGCGGCATTCGAATCTGGGCCGCTTTCGGCAACCCAGTTTCACCCCGAAAAGTCCGGTGAAGCCGGCATCCAGCTTCTGACCAACTGGGTTTCGACCCTCTAGGAGAAACATGTATGAATATCTAGAACTTTTGCCGGCCGTGGATGTGGCCGACGGCAAGGCCGTGCGACTCACTCAGGGTGAGGCAGGAAGCGAAACCGATTACGGTGACCCTGTCGAAGCCGCGATGCAGTGGATCAACGCTGGAGCCGAATGGATCCACCTAGTCGACCTCGATGCAGCATTTGGCCGCGGTGAAAACCGAGCGATCATTCGCGAGGTTGTGAATGCCGCATCCTCGGTGAAGATTGAACTTTCCGGAGGTATTCGCGATGACGCTTCGCTCGAGGCTGCTCTCGAAGCAGGAGCCACTCGCGTAAACCTGGGCACCGCGGCACTTGAGAATCCCGATTGGACCAGCAAGGTCATCGCTCGCTTCGGTGACGCGGTTGCCGTCGGTCTTGATGTTCGCGGTACCACTCTCGCAGCTCGCGGTTGGACCAAAGAAGGCGGCGACCTTTTTGAGGTTTTGGCACGCCTCGAAGACGATGGATGCGCCCGCTATGTCGTGACCGACGTGACCAAGGATGGCACACTGAAGGGCCCGAACATCGATCTGCTTCGCCAGGTGATGGCGCGCACCGAAAAGCCCGTGGTTGCCTCGGGCGGAATCTCTTCGCTGCAAGACATCACCGACCTTCGCGCACTAGTCAGCCTCGGTTTGGAGGGGGCAATCTTGGGGAAGTCGCTCTATGCCGGCAAGTTCACTCTCGAGCAAGCTCTCGAAATCGCGAATCGACGCTAGGCAGAAGCAAATGGGCGAGCACGACCACCTCTATAACCAGAACCCGCTAGCCGATTCGGCAGGGATTCCTTGGGAGGGTCGCGCCTTCGAGCCGAACAACTTCGCTGGTGACGATGGCTCGGCAGATGCCAACCTGATTGCTTCAATCGAAGCGCTCCGTTCTGGCAACGGATCGGTCGAGCAGGTTGTTGATGCATTTCGCGCCGCTCGGCTTCTGGTGCCACTGCTAGCCAACCTCGGTGAATCTGAGGTGGGGGCGCACGGTCAGGTGCTTGACAAGAGTGCAGACCTTTCCATCGTCACGGTCGAGACTCCCGACCAACAGGATGGGCTGCCCGTGTTCAGTTCGGTCGACTCGATGAAAGCGTGGAACGAAACGGCCCGGCCGGTTCCTGTCGATGCCGTGAAGGCCGCGCTCGCCGCCGCCCAGGAGGGCAATACTCGCATCATCCTCGACCCCGGCAGCGCATCCGAGTTTGTGATTAGGCGCCCTGCGATTGCCGCCGTGGCTCAGGGTCTCGACTGGATTCATCCGGCCAAGGATGAGCGGGTGCGGGCCGCCTTCGTCGAAGCCACCGCCGGTTCTCCCGAAATCTTGGGTTTTGAGGTTCGCGACATTGACCCCCAATCGGTGCTTGCCGCGGCCGAAATTCAACTCGAACTTAGGCTCGTCGCCGGGCTCGATCGCGAAGAGCTTGACCGCGTCTTGCAGGGGTTGGCGAAAGCGCTCGCCGAGAGCCACGACATCGCTGAGTACGTGGATTCCCTAAGAGTGAAGCTGGTTAGTTAACCGGGCCGGTGTACTTTTCGCCGGGCCCTGAGCCTGGCGCATCCTTGATGACCGAAGCCTCACGAAACGCGAGTTGAAGTGCCCGAAGGCCGTCGCGCAGAGGGCGTGCGTGGTGGTCGCCCACTTCAGCAGCGGATGCAGTAACCAGACCAGCTAGCGCGGTGATTAGTTTGCGCGCTTCATCCAAATCGGCGGGATGCCCATCCTCGCCGAGCCCAACCTGCACCGCAGCCGCACTCATCAGATGCACGGCCGTGGTGTTGATGATTTCGACGGCAGGAACCTCGGCAATGTCACGGATCTGACCGCTTACGTCGGTGAACGAAAACGATTCTTGAGATTCTGACATTTTGGGGCTTCTCCTTTTGGGTTTCTATCTGATAGGCTAGCCGATGGCTCCGAGGACAACTCGGTCAGAAGTGGATTCATTTCCCACCCGCGTTCATCGCTTCAAAAGATGGCCGGGTAAAGCTTGGAAACTTTCGTTTCTGTGCGCTCCAGTTTCACTGAGGCGTGGCCGTTTGTCACGTCAGAGGAGCAGCAATCAGCGATCCACGCATCAACGACCGCATCCGCGTACCCGAGGTTCGACTCGTCGGACCAAACGGTGAGCAGATCGGTGTAGTTCGAATCGAAGACGCACTACGAATGGCTCAAGAAGCAGATCTTGACCTCGTCGAAGTAGCGCCAATGTCGAAACCACCGGTTGCGAAGCTCATGGACTTCGGAAAATTCAAGTACGAAGCAGCCCAGAAGGTTCGCGAGGCACGCAAGAACCAGGTAAACACGGTTCTGAAGACGGTTCGATTCGGGCTCAAGATTGACTCCCACGACTACGGCACCAAGCGCGGACAAATCGAACGCTTCTTGAAGGCCGGCGACAAGGTCAAGGTGATCGTGGTGTTCCGCGGTCGCGAGCAGTCTCGCCCAGAAATGGGAATCAAGCTGCTCCAGAAGCTTGCCGAGGAAGTGACCGAATTTGGTTCAATCGAGTCGACTCCGTCGATCGATGGACGAAACATGGTCATGGTTATCGGTCCGCTAAAAAACAAGGCTGAGGCCAAGGCTGATGCAAAGCGTGCTGCTGACAAGGCAGCCGCGGCAGCAAAGCCAGAGGCAGAAGGGGCAGCGGAAGCTGCCGAATAGAAGGAGAAAGTAATGCCAAAGCAGAAGACTCATTCCGGAGCAAAGAAGCGTTTCCGTTTCACCGGTAGCGGCAAGCTCATGAAGCAGCAGATCAACATGCGCCACAACCTCGAGCACAAGTCGAGCCGTCGCACCCGTCGTCTGAACCAGGACCAGGTCGTTTCGGCTGCCGACTTCAAGACCATCAAGACCCAGCTCGGTAAGTAAAGAAAGACTTTAGGAGTAAGAAATGGCAAGAGTAAAAAACGCGGTCAACTCGCACAAGAAGCGCCGCACAGTTCTCGAACGCGCCCAGGGATACCGCGGCCAGCGTTCGCGCCTCTACCGCATGGCCAAGCAGCAGATGCTGCACTCGCTGGTCTACGCATACAACGACCGTCGTGCTCGCAAGGGTGACTTCCGTCGCCTCTGGATCCAGCGCATCAACGCAGCTGCCCGTGCCAACGGCATCACCTACAACCGTTTCATCCAGGGTCTAAACCTGGCTGGCGTTGAGGTCGACCGCCGCATCCTGGCCGAGCTTGCAGTCAACGAGCCAAACACCTTCGCAAGCCTTGTGGCTACCGCGAAGGCAGCTCTTCCAGCAGACACCTCGGCTCCAAAGGCCTAGCATGCTGATTGATCCCAAGGCGAACCGAGTTCGCGGGGTCGCAAAGCTGAATAAGAAAGATGCCCGGTCTGAGACCGGGCTCTTTCTGCTTGAAGGCCTACAAGGCTTAAAAGAAGCGCTCGACCGTCCAAAGTTGATCCAAGAGATCTATGCAACCGAATCTTCGGTTGAAGCAAACGCCGATTTGTTCGCGCGCGCCAAATCGGCTCGCGTTGAAGTGACTTTGGTCAACGATGCCGTGCTCAAGGCGATGGTCGACACCCAGACTCCTCAAGGCGTTCTCGCCGTGTGTCAGCAACTCGACGTTTCGGTCGATGGCATTCTGGCCGAGAACCCCAAGAGCCTGGCCCTGTTAGCCAACATCCGCGACCCAGGCAACGCCGGCACAGTTTTGCGCGCCGCCGACGCTGCAGGTGCCGACGGCGTCTTGTTCAGCGACAACAGCGTCGATGTTTATAACCCGAAGGTTGTTCGCTCGACCACGGGTTCACTCTTCCACGTGCCAATTTCCACCGGTTCCGACATTCTCGAAACCATTGCGTCGGCTAAGGCCGCGGGTCTTCAGGTTTTCGCAGCAGACGGCGGGGGAGTTGCTCTTCCAGAACTGTCTCAAGATGTGCTCGACAAACCCACGATGTGGGTTTTTGGAAACGAAGCCTGGGGATTCGATTCAGAAGTACTTGCGGCGGTCGATCGCGTGGTCGCAGTTCCGATCTACGGCGCAGCCGAAAGCCTGAACCTGGCTACGGCGGCAAGCATTTGCCTATACGCCACTGCCTTCGCTCAGAACCGCTAGTTGGTAGGCTGAAACCCTATGTCTGACAACATTTCGATCACACCCGAGTCGGTTTCTTCAGCCGTCGCGGATGCCGTCAGCGCGATCGCGGCAGCATCCGATTTGGCAAGCCTTCGTGCGCTAAAGGCCGGTGCGGTCGGCGAACAGTCAGCGATTGCCAAGCTAAACGGCCAACTCAAGAATCTTCCTCACGAGCAGAAGGCCGCTGCCGGAGCCCTCATCGGACAGGCGCGTGCCTCGATTCAGGAGGCTTTCGCCGCTCGCGAGCAAGAGCTCGAGACCGCCGAAGAGGCCAAGCAGCTCGAGGCCGAATTTGTCGATGTCACCGCGGCACCGAGCCCGGCAAGAATCGGAGCGAGGCACCCACTTTCGCTGCTTCAAGATCAGATCAGCGATATCTTCGTCGGAATGGGTTGGGAAATCGCCGAAGGACCCGAGCTCGAAAACGAGTGGTTCAACTTCGACGCACTCAACTTCGATGCCGATCATCCGGCACGCGCGATGCAAGACACATTCTTTGTCGAGCCAATCGAGTCACACCTGCTGCTGCGCACTCACACCTCGCCAGTTCAGGTTCGATCCCTGCTCGAGCGCGAACTACCGGTCTATGTGCTCTGCCCAGGTCGCGTGTTCCGCACCGACGAACTCGATGCCACGCATACCCCGGTCTTTCACCAGGTCGAAGGTCTTGCAATCGACAAGGGTCTGACCATGGCCGACCTGCGCGGAACGCTGGAGCATTTTGCGCGCCTAATGTTCGGCCCAGAGGCCAAGATCCGTCTGCGTCCGTCGTTCTTCCCGTTCACCGAACCATCCGCCGAGCTTGATGTTTGGCACCCAAACGCCAAGGGTGGTGCACGCTGGGTCGAGTGGGGCGGATGCGGCATGGTCAACCCGAACGTTCTGAAGGCCGCGGGCATTGACCCTGAGGAATACCAAGGTTTCGCGTTCGGCATGGGAATCGAGCGCACGCTCATGTTCCGCAACGGCGTTCTCGACATGCACGACATGGTCGAGGCCGACATTCGTTTCAGTCGTCAGTTCGGGGTGGTGCTCTAATGAAGGTGCCTATGTCCTGGTTGGCTGAAGCCGCCACGCTTCGCCCAAACGCAACTCCAGAAGACGTCATGGCCGAACTGGTCAAGGTCGGTCTTGAAGAAGAAGGCGTTCACAAGTTCGAGGTTCAAGGCCCGCTCGTTGTCGGTGAGGTTCTCGAGTTCGTCGCCGAACCCCAAAGCAACGGCAAAACCATCCGTTGGTGTCAGGTTCGCGTCGCCGCAGCCGGCAAAACAGCCGCTGATGGCGGAGCCGACGTTCGCGGCATCGTTTGTGGCGCCTCAAACTTCGAGGTTGGCGACAAGGTCATTGTCTGCCTACCCGGTGCCGTTCTGCCTGGCAACTTCGCAATCGCAGCCAGAAGCACTTACGGTCACATCTCCGACGGCATGCTTGCCTCTGGCCGCGAGCTCGGGCTGAACGACGATCACGGGGGCATCCTGGTGTTGCAGCGCATGGGTCTCGATCCCAAGGTTGGCACCGACGCACTCGAGCTGCTTTGCCTAGACGACCAAGCTGCCGAGGTCAACGTGACTCCAGACCGCGGCTATTGCTTCAGCATCCGCGGTATCGCTCGTGAATACAGTCACGCTACCGACACCTTGTTCCGCGACCCCGCCGGGCACGCGCATCCAGAGCAGGTGCACGACTTCTCGGTTGTCATCGACGACGTTGCTCCGATTCGTGGAAAAGCTGGTTGTGATCGCTTCATCGTTCGCGCCGTTCGTGACATCGACCCGAGTCGCCCAACCCCGCCGTGGATGATTTCCCGTCTGAAACTGGCCGGGATGCGTTCGATCTCGCTCATCGTCGACATCACCAACTACGTGATGCTCGAACTGGGTCAGCCGTTGCACGCTTATGACCTCGACAAGTTGACCGGCGGCATCACGGTTCGCCGCGCCAAGCCGGGTGAAACCCTGAAGACTCTCGATGGACAGGTTCGCAACCTTCACGTAGAAGACCTGCTGATTACCGATGAATCTGGTGCCATCGGATTGGCCGGTGTGATGGGTGGCGAAACCACCGAGGTGAGTGACACCACCAAGAACGTTCTCATCGAGGCTGCACATTTCGACCCGATCACGATCGCACGAAGCGCGAGACGCCACCGTTTGCCGAGCGAGGCCTCCAAGCGTTTCGAACGCGGAGTTGACACGGCAATCGGTGCGCATGCAATCGCAAGAGTCGTTCAGCTGCTCGAAGTTCACGCGTTCGGGTCTGGCGACAGCCTTGGTGCCGACGTCAACAACGTCGAGCCGGTTCAACCTGTGGCCCTGCCGCTTGATTTTGCTGAGTCGCTTGTCGGTGTCGCCTACACCGAAGACGAAATCGTCTCGACCCTAGAGGCGATCGGGTGTCAGGTTTCGCTTGATGGTTCTGTGCTCAACGTGACCCCACCTACCTGGCGCCCTGACCTAAGGCACAAGACCGACCTCGTCGAAGAAGTCGCAAGAATCAATGGCTATGACCGCATCGGTGCAAGGCTTCCAGTTGCGCCTCCGGGTCGAGGTCTCACCAAGCGGCAGAAACTTCGTCGCAACGTCTTGACCGCGCTGGTTGGCTCTTCAGCCGTTGAGGTTTTGAACTACCCGTTCCTCTCGGCAGAGGCGAACCGGTGGTTTGCACGCGAGGATGACTTCTCGGTTCGCCTCGCGAACCCGCTTCAAGAAGAGTCGGCCGAAATGCGGCTTTCTTTGCTTCCAGGGCTGATGGATGCCGCACGTCGCAACCTATCTCGCGGATTGACCGACCTTGCGCTTTTCGAAGAGGGCAGTGTGTTCATCCCCGCCAACAAGGTGGTCAAGACTGCTGATTTGCCGGTAGGCAACGAGCGCCCAAACGAAAAACAGCTCAAGGCTGTGCTCGACACCATCCCAGACCAGCCCAAGCACTTGGCTGCCTTGTTCCTCGGCGACCGCGTCGATGCCCAGGTTGGGCTGAAGCCGGTGGCCTATGACTACAGCGACGCGATCCATGCGGCCCGCGCCGTGGTCGAATCGGTTGGCGCTCGCTTGACCGTTCGCCAGGGGCAGCACAAGGGGTTCCACCCCGGACGCACCGCTGAACTCGTTGTAGTCGAGGGCGGCAGAATCGTGCCAATCGGATTCGCCGGAGAACTCGATCCGTCTCTAACCAAGTCACAAGATCTGCCGAGACGGGTTGCTGCGTTCGAGATGAACCTCGACAAGCTGTTTGCACTGGCGCCAGAGGCGCTTCAGGCTAGCCCGATTCACACTTTCCCTGCCGCAACTCAAGACTTGTCTTTGCTGGTTGCTCAAGATGTGGTTGCGGGCGACCTACTTCAACTCATCCGGCAAGAGGCAGGCGAACTGCTTGAAGATTTGCGCCTCACCGACGATTACCGCGGTGCGAACATCCCAGAAGGCACCAAATCGCTCACGTTTGCACTTCGATTCAGGGCTGCCGACCGCACCCTGACTCAGGTTGAAGCCACCGCCGCTCGCGACAACGCAGTTGCAGCCGCAAAAGCCAAATACGGCGCAGAGTTACGCGCTTAGCAAGAGGAGCAACCATGGTTTACACCGTTGCGATCGCCGGAGCCAGTGGGTATGTCGGCGGAGAGCTGCTGCGTCTGATTGCCAAACATCCACAGCTTCAGGTCAAGACCATAACCGCCAACAGCAACGTGGGCGAGAAGGTTTCGAAACTGCATCCGCACCTAGCGAGCTTTGCCGAACTGGTTTTCAAACCAACGGATGCGCAGACGCTGGACGGGCATGACATCGTGTTTCTCGCGCTTCCGCACACCAAATCGGCCGAGGTTGCGGCATGGCTGTCGGATGACACTCTCGTGCTCGACTGCGGTGCGGATTTCAGGTTGCAAAGCGCGGCTGACTGGAAGAAGTATTACGGTTCAGAGCACGCCGGAACCTGGACCTATGGCATGCCTGAGCTGGTACTGGCCGCCGGTGGCAAACAGCGCTCGAGACTTGCAGCCACAAAGCGCGTAGCAGTGCCGGGCTGCAACGTAACCGCAATCACTCTCGGTTTAGCGCCCCTCGCGGCTGCTGGTTTGATCGAACCCAAAGACATCGTTTCGGTACTTTCGGTTGGCACCTCGGGTGCAGGTCGCACGCCAAAGGCCGAACTTCTTGCCAGCGAAATCTTGGCTGGTGCATCCGCCTACGGTGTGGGTGGCGTTCACCGCCACACACCAGAAATCGAGCAGAACCTGCGCGAGGCTAGCGGTCAAGAAGTCGTCATGAACTTCACGCCCGTTTTGGTTCCAATGACCAGGGGAATCTTGGCGGTCAACACCGCAATTGCCAGGCCGGGTGCCACAGCGGATTCGGTGCACAGCGCTCTGACCGCGGCATACTCTGCCGAACTATTCATCAAGGTGCTGCCTCTCGGGGAGTTCCCAAACACCTCGAGCACGCTCGGTGTCAACACCTGCATCATCGGCGCATCATTCGACGAGCACACCGGACGCGTGATTGTCGTGTCGGCAATCGACAACCTAGTGAAGGGCACCGCCGGAGCAGCGATTCAGTCGCTCAATCTCGCCCTCGGCCTGCCCGAGACCACTGGCCTCGAGATCGATGGGGTAGCGCCGTGAGCGTGACAGTTCCAGCAGGATTCGTTGCCTCTGGCGTTCGCGCCGGGCTCAAGAAATCGGGCAACCCAGATTTTGCACTGGTCCAGAATCTCGGCCCGCTAAATGCGGCTGCGGTGGTTTTCACAACCAACCGCTGCCAGGCAAACCCTGTGCTCTGGAGCAAGCAGGTCATCGCCGACGGTGAAGTTTCGGCCATCGCGCTCAACTCCGGCGGGGCAAACTGCTACACCGGACCGCAGGGCTTTCAGACCACTCATGCCACGGCTGAGCGTGTCGCCGAGCGCTTAGGCGTTTCGGCTGGCGATGTGCTGATCTGTTCCACCGGGCTCATCGGCGAGCAGCTCGACCGCGAAAAGGTTTTAGCCGGTGTTGATGCAGCGGTGCTAGCCCTAAGCGACAACGGCGGCTTCGACGCATCCGAGGCCATCATGACCACAGACAGCAAACCGAAGCGCTCCGTGCGCAGCGGTGAAGGTTGGTCGATCGGCGGCATGGCAAAGGGTGCAGGGATGCTCGCGCCGGGCCTCGCCACGATGCTCGTCGTGATTACCACCGACGCTCACCTTTCGAGCCCCGAGCTGGATTCCGCACTTCGTGAAGCAACTCGCCTAACCTTCGACCGCCTAGATTCCGACGGCTGCATGTCGACCAACGATACCGTTGCCCTGATGGCGAGCGGAGCCTCAGGCATAACCCCGTCGGCAGAAGAATTCCAGAGTGTGCTCACCGCGGTCTGCAAAGATTTGGCGCTGCAGTTGCTGGCTGACGCCGAGGGGTCGAGCCACGACATCGCCATCGAAGTGGTCAATGCTGCCTCTGAGGCCGACGCGGTCGAGGTCGGCAAGAGCATCGCCCGCAACAACCTGTTCAAGGCCGCCATCTATGGCAACGACCCCAACTGGGGACGAATCTTGGCTGCCGTAGGCACCACATCCGCCGAATTTGACCCGTACGACATCGATGTTGAAATAAATGGAGTCTCGGTTAGCCGAAAAGGGCAACCAGACCAGTCGCGCGACCTGATCGATCTCACTCCGCGTGCAGTGCAGATTCGCGTTTCGTTGAACGCGGGTGTCGAATCGGCTATGGTCTGGACCAACGACCTAACCCACGAATACGTCGAAGAGAACAGCGCTTACTCGAGCTAATGAAACCAACCGAATCTCAAGACTTTGAACTAGCGGCGATCAAGGCCGAGACCCTGATCGAGTCGCTGCCCTGGCTGCAGAACTTTCACGGCAAGGTCGTCGTGGTCAAGTTCGGTGGCAACGCCATGGTCGATGGAAACCTGCAGCAAGCCTTCGCGCAAGACATGGCCTATCTGCGTTGGGTCGGAATCCGCCCGGTCGTCGTGCACGGCGGCGGCCCTCAGATTTCGGCTCGGCTCAAAGAACTTGGCATCGAGAGCGAGTTTCGCGGCGGCTTCCGGGTCACGACCGCAGAGACCATCGGTGTGGTCCGTGACGTTCTGCGCGATCAAATCAGCAGCAAGCTGGCCGAATTGATTCGTGCTTCCGGTGCCGGCGCTCAGGTCATGTCGGGCGAAGATGGCAACCTATTCAAAGCGGCGAAGACTACTCTCGACTCTCCCGAAGGGCCTATCGACATCGGGCTAGTCGGCGAGGTCAATCTGGTCAACCCCAGAATCGTTTTCGATGCGCTCGAGCGTGGCGACATCCCGGTGATTTCGACCGTGGCACCGGATGCCGCCGGAAACCTTTTGAACGTGAACGCCGATCTGGCAGCCTCAGCATTAGCAGTGGCACTCGGTGCCGAGAAGTTGCTCGTGCTGACCGATGTAGCTGGTCTTTACAGTGATTGGCCGAACATGGATTCGTTGGTCAGCGAAATCAGCGCAAGCGAACTCGAATCCCTTATGCCGAGTCTCGAATCGGGCATGATTCCCAAGATGCAGGCTTGCCTCGCCGCGGTTCGCGGGGGAGTGCCGAGTGCTCACGTCATCGACGGCCGCACCCCGCACAGTATCCTGCTCGAGATTTTCACCAAGAGTGGCTTCGGCACCATGGTGAGCGCCGAGTAGGCTTTACTTTTCAACTGGAGGAAGAACATGACCCGTCACTTTTTGAAAGACGATGACATCACTCCCGCCGAGCAAGCCGAAATTCTGAAGCTGGCTCTCGAACTCAAGGCTGCACCCTATTCGCGACGTCCGTTCGAGGGTCCTCAGACCGTGGCGCTAATCTTTGACAAGACTTCAACTCGCACCAGAGTTTCCTTCGCCGTTGGCGTGGCAGATCTAGGCGGTGTTCCCCTAATCATCGACTCGCAGACCAGTCAGATGGGTGGCAAAGAGTCCGTCGCCGACACGGCGCGAGTTCTCGAGCGCCAGGTTGCCGCCGTGGTTTGGCGCACCTACGCCCACTCCGGGCTAGACGAGATGGCAGCGCACTCGTCGGTGCCCGTAATCAACTCACTAAGCGACGACTATCACCCCTGCCAGTTGCTCGCCGATCTTCTGACTGTGCAGGAACACAAGGCAAAACTTGCCGGTCTCAAAATCGCCTACGTGGGCGATGCCGCAAACAACATGGCTAACTCCTATCTCATTGCTTGTGCCACCGCCGGAATGCACGTTGCACTCGCCGCTCCTGCGGGATACCAGCCGGATGCGGCAGTGGTTGCTCGCGCATCCGCGATTGCCAACCAAACCGGTGGTTCGATCTCGGTCAGTTCCGACCCCAAACAAGCCATCGCCGACGCTGACGTGGTCACCACTGACACCTGGATTTCGATGGGGCAAGAAGCCGAGAAAGTGCAGCGGATCAAAGACTTCGCTGGCTACACGATTGACTCAGAGTTGATGGCCCTTGCCAAGTCCGACGCGATCTTCTTGCACTGCCTTCCGGCATACCGAGGTTACGAGGTTTCTGCCGAGGTCATCGATGGCCCTCAGTCGGTCATCTGGGATGAGGCCGAGAACCGGTTGCACGCCCAGAAAGCGCTCATGGTGTGGCTAGCCAACAAGGCTGCCGAGGGCAAATAACTAGGATTGAACTAGTCTCGCGAGATTTTGTCGCGAAGAAATTAGGAGTTTCATGTCTAACAGCGGTTCAAACTCGCTCTGGGGTAGCCGTTTCGAGGGTGGTCCGAGCGGAGCGCTCGCTGCCCTCAGTCGTTCGGTGCACTTTGACTGGCGTTTGGCCAAGTATGACATCGCCGGAAGCCTCGCCCACATCAAGGCTCTCTACCAGGCGGGTTATCTCGCGACATCTGAACTCGAAGCCCTAACCCGCGCTCTCACCGAGCTGCTTCGCCGAGTAACCGAGGGTTCGTTCAGCGCAAAGGATTCCGACGAGGATGTTCACGGCGCGCTCGAACGTGGACTAATCGAGATTGCAGGCGCAGAGCTCGGAGGCAAGGTTCGCGCTGGACGCTCAAGAAACGACCAGATCGCGACTCTGATCCGCATGTACCTGCTCGACCAGGCTCGCGACATCGAGCAACTTCTGCTTCAGCTCATCGAGGTGCTCACTAACCTCGCTGAAGAGAACCTGGGCGTGGCCATGCCTGGTCGCACTCACTTTCAGCACGCGCAACCCGTTTTGCTTTCGCACCACCTGTTGGCCCACGCATGGCCTCTAGCTCGTGACATCGAGCGCTTGCACGACTGGAGCAAGCGCGCATCCTTGTCACCTTATGGCGCCGGCGCGCTCGCCGGTTCAACTCTCGGTCTCGACCCGGTGTTGGTCGCCAGCGAACTCGGACTTTCCGGAGTCACCCAGAACTCGATGGATGCCACTGCAAGCCGTGACGTCGTCGCAGAGTTCTCGTTCATCACCAGCCTGATCGGCATCAACCTGTCTCGCTTCTCCGAAGAGATCATCATATGGGCCAGCGCGGAGTTCGACTATGTCAAGCTCGACGATGCGTTCTCCACCGGGTCATCGATCATGCCTCAAAAGAAAAACCCCGACATCGCCGAACTGGCCAGGGGCAAGGCCGGACGCCTGATTGGAAACCTCACAGGCTTGCTTGCAACGTTCAAGGGTCTTCCGCTGAGTTACAACCGCGACCTGCAAGAGGATAAAGAGCCTGTTTTCGACGCCGTCGACACTCTAAAGGTCTTGCTTCCTGCTTTCACCGGGATGGTCGCCACGATTACATTCAACAAGAACCGTCTCGAGTTGCTCGCGCCGGCCGGCTTCAGCCTCGCCACCGACGTTGCCGAGTGGCTGGTCAAGCAGAAGGTGCCGTTCCGCGACGCTCACGAGATCACCGGCAAACTCGTTTCGTTCTGCGAAAAGAACAACCTCCAACTGCACCAGGTTCCTGACGCAGACCTGGCCGCCATCTCGACCAAGTTGACTCCAGAAGTCAGATCGGTTCTCACCGTCGACGGAAGCATTCGCTCCCGCACTGGCGCTGGCGGCACCGCCCTGCCGAGAGTCATCGAGCAAATCTCCGCGCTCCGCAAGTTGTTAGCCCGCAGGGAGGCCTAGTCGTGTCAACCGAAGCCAAACTCGCTCAGCAGTCAAACGACAAATCATTCGCATCCCTCTGGGACGAACTCCAGTGGCGCGGGCTTGTTGCGCTATCCACGGATGAGGCAGAGCTCAAGCAAGCGCTCGCCGGCGACCCGATCACCTATTACTGCGGTTTCGACCCAACCGCCCCGAGCCTTCATCTCGGAAACTTGGTTCAGCTGCTCACCCTGCGCCGCCTGCAGCTGGCAGGCCACAAACCGCTACTTCTCATCGGAGGATCAACCGGGCTTGTCGGCGACCCGCGTCCTTCGGCGGAGCGCACCCTGAACTCCAAAGAGACCGTCGCCGAGTGGGTCGAAAAACTTGGAAGCCAGGGGGCGCGCTTCCTTTCGTTCGAAGGCACAAACGCGGCTCGCCTGGTCAACAACCTCGACTGGACCGCACCGATGTCGGCCATCGACTTCTTGCGCGACATCGGAAAGCATTTCCGAGTCGGAAAGATGCTTAGCAAGGATGCCGTTTCGGCACGCCTAAACTCCGAGCACGGAATCTCCTACACCGAGTTCTCTTACCAAATCCTGCAGGGCATGGACTATCTCGAGCTCTACCGACGCTACGGCTGCGTGCTGCAGACTGGCGGCAGCGACCAGTGGGGCAACCTCACCAGTGGAACAGATCTCATTCGCAAGGTCGAGGGCGCATCCGCGCACATCCTGGCGACCCCGCTAATCACGAACTCCGACGGCCAGAAGTTCGGCAAGTCCGAAGGCAACGCCGTTTGGCTCGACGCCGACTTCACCAGCCCATACGCGTTCTATCAGTTCTGGTTGAACGTCGAAGATGCCGATGTTATCGATCGCCTCAAGGTCTTCACGTTCTGCAGCAAGGCCGAGATCGACGAACTCGCCAAACAGACCGCCGAAGCTCCTTATCTGCGAGCTGCTCAGAAGCGTCTGGCCTTCGAGGTCACCGCACTCGTTCACTCTCCAGAAGCAGCCCAGGCCGCCATCGATGCGTCCGCTGCTCTCTTTGGCCAGGGCGATCTAGAGTCGCTCGATGCAGCCACCCTCGAGGCCGCGCTTCGTGAGATTCCAAACGCGAATGCTGCTCCTGGCGCGCCGCTCGCACAACTGCTCTGCGACACCGGGTTGGTCTCAAGTGTCAGCGCGGGGCGTCGCGCTATCGCAGAAGGTGGTGTCTATCTCAACAACCAAAAGGTTGAAGACGAAACCGCCGTTCTCGATTCGTGGCTGGCTGGTCGCTTCGCGGTGCTTCGCCGTGGCAAGAAAACCTTGGCTGGCATCTTCAAGGCATAACCCGCCTCTCACAACTCTCGATTCCAGCTGCCATGAGTGCTTCCTGGTAAGGCACCATCAGGGCTGCTTCTCTGGTTAATGGCACTTCAAGTTATAGAGCCCTCACACAAATAGAAAGAATCGCTCACGATTCTCTATAACCGTTCGGAATCCTTTCAAAAACCGCCTTTCTAGCATCGAAACGTGGTCAATCGGCCACGATCTAGAAAGGATGTGGAATGAACAGGAAACTGATCGCCGTTCTCGTCGCTGTTCCACTTGTTCTGGGTTCGTCCTCGGTTGCTTTGGCTGCTGAGACCGCGAAGCCTGCCAAGTCACACTCGCACTCGGTTGCAGATGTGAAGAAGGCAAAGGGCAAGAAGGCTCAGGAAAAGAAAGCTGCAAAGCCTGCCAAGGGTGCAAAGAAGGCAAAGGCTAGCAAGTAGTGGCACAGGGATCGGACAGCCGGCAGGCAACGCTACGGCTGTCCGATTTCTCATTCCGGCTGAATTTGAAAGAATTTTTGCCAAAAGTATCGTTTCGATTTGACTTGCGCGTTACCTTCCCGTAATGTTTCTACTCGTTGCCCAAAGTTTGGCAAGACCTGCTTAGGTCGCCGGCTCAAGTGCAACCAATCAGAAAACCTGGCAGAAAAGCCTTTACGGCTTTGCGTCTGGTGCGTAAGATTGGACTTCCGCAAATCTTTTCGCGTTGGTATTTGACGCGCGAGCGATTTATGGTAAGTTAGTGAAGTTGCTCTGGAGGCGACCCGAGAGGGAAACTCCCAGACGCATCCGATCCTTGAGAACTCAACAGTGTGCACAATGTCGATGCCAACAAACCTGGTTGGTTAGAAGCTTGCTTCTAGCCGGCCAAAAGTAATTGGATTAGATAGATTGTCAGACAATCGAAACTAGTCAGATCAAACTGGACCGCCAATTTCCGGCGGTTTCGAAAAGTTTGGTGAGAGCTTGCTCTCACCTAAACATCTTTATCGGAGAGTTTGATCCTGGCTCAGGACGAACGCTGGCGGCGTGCTTAACACATGCAAGTCGAACGATGAAGCTGGAGCTTGCTCCGGTGGATTAGTGGCGAACGGGTGAGTAACACGTGAGTAA